>ERZ1066122.118-NODE-118-length-90901-cov-38.308610_pt1 | contig 90901 bp, 77 predicted proteins | sample MGYA00382769_ERZ1066122 | MGnify/ENA primary metagenome ERZ1066122 (study PRJEB33369, sample SAMEA5778352) | biofilm metagenome | biome: Industrial cooling water; feature: Water cooling tower basin; material: Biofilm | place: United Arab Emirates | collected... | reverse complement strand
ATTGTTCTGATACACTCGCGGCGCGAGATAAGGGTTTGATTTCGCAAGGAGTTGTCGCTGTCGAAAGCCGCTTTTGAATCCGTATGCAGTCGAATGCGACTGCGGACGGGCTCGACGCGCTACCGACGACGGGGCCGAAAGCCCGCCTCCTTCGCGAGTTCCGACGCAGTGCGCGACCACCGCCCCCGGGGCGGCCATGTTAGCGGCTCATCGGCAGATCCGGACATCGCCCGGCGAGTCAGACGTCGGCGCTGAACATGACCCGAGCGACGCCCCCCGCATGCGCCCTTCCCTGCGCGGCGACGGAACGTCCGCCCGGCCCACGATTGCATCAAGAGACGTAGCGCTCCCGCGGTCCGCCGTGGTGTGGTAGCGCTGGAAAGACCCCCACAGGCCGTCGGCCGCCCTTGCGGGCGCGGTGGCGAGAAGGCGAGATCCAGGCGAGACGCCCCCGGCGTTCCGCGCGTCCGCTGTCGAGCGGAACGAGCGCGTGAGGAACGCAAGCCCATGAAACGCATGCTGATCAATGCGACGCAGGCAGAAGAACTGCGCGTCGCGATCGTCGATGGCCAGACGCTGTACGACATCGATATCGAAATCCCGGCCAAGGAACAGAAGAAGTCCAACATCTACAAGGGCCGCATCACCCGGCTGGAGCCCTCGCTGGAAGCGGCCTTCGTCGAATACGGCGCCGAGCGCCACGGTTTCCTGCCGCTGAAGGAAATCTCCCGCGATTACTTCCAGAGCGGCGTCGACCACAACAAGGCCGGCATCCGCGAGCTGCTGCGCGAGGGCCAGGAAATCGTGGTCCAGGTGGACAAGGAGGAGCGCGGCAACAAGGGCGCAGCCCTGACCACCTTCATCTCGCTGGCCGGCCGCTACATGGTGCTGATGCCGAACTCGCCCACCGCCGGCGGCGTCTCGCGCCGGATCGAGGGCGACGACCGCGCCGCGCTCAAGGAAGCGATGGACAAGCTCGACATCCCCGACGAGATGGGGGTGATCATCCGCACCGCCGGCGTCGGCCGCGACGCGGAAGAGCTGCAGTGGGACCTGGACTATCTGCTCAGCGTCTGGCGCGCCATCGCCGAGGCCGCGCTGAAGAAGCCCTCGCCGTTCCTGATCTACCAGGAGTCGCGGCTGATCATCCGCGCCCTGCGCGACTACATGCGCGCCGACATCGGCGAGATCCTGGTCGACACGCCCGAGATGTACGCCGAGGCGCGCGAGTTCGTCGAGCAGGTGATGCCGCACAACCAGCGCAAGCTCAAGCACTACACCGACGACACGCCGCTGTTCAACCGCTTCCAGATCGAGTCGCAGATCGAGAACGCCTACGAGCGCAACGTGCGCCTGCCCTCCGGCGGCGCGCTGGTCATCGACCAGACCGAAGCGCTGACCGCGGTCGACGTGAACTCGGCGCGCGCCACCAAGGGTGGCGACATCGAGGAAACCGCGTTCCACACCAACCTGGAAGCGGCCGAGGAAGTCGCCCGCCAGCTGCGCCTGCGCGACCTCGGCGGCCTGGTGGTGATCGACTTCATCGACATGAATTCGAACAAGCACCAGCGCGAGGTGGAGAACCGCCTCGCGCAGGCGCTCAAGCACGACCGCGCGCGCGTGCAGCTGGGCCGCATCTCCAAGTTCGGCCTGATGGAGATGTCGCGCCAGCGCCTGCGTCCGTCGCTGGGCGAGTCCACCCAGATCGTCTGCCCGCGCTGCGACGGCCACGGCCGCATGCGCAGCATCGAATCGCTGTCGCTGTCGATCATCCGCCTCGCCGAAGAGCACGCGATGAAGGACAACACCGGCCAGGTGCTGGTGCAGGCGCCGGTGGAGATCGCCAACTACCTGCTCAACGAGAAGCGCCGCGCGCTGAGCGAGATCGAGAAGCGCCACGACGCGCCGATCGTGATCGTGGCCGACGAGTCGCTGCATTCGCCGCACTACGAAGTCACCCGCATCCGCGAGAACGAGCTGGGCGAAGAGACCAGCAAGCCCAGCTACCAGCGCGGAATGCCGCGCAAGCTGGCGACGATTTCGCTGACCAAGGCCAACCTCAATGTTCCGCCGCCGGCCGCGGTGACCAACGTCAAGCCCGCACGCCCGGCGCCGATGCGCGAGCCGCGCGAGGAAGCGCCGGTCGCGGCGCAGGTGCAGCCGCAGGCACAGCCGGCCGCGCCGCGTCCGCAGCCCGCGCCGCAGCCGGCTCCGGCGTTCGCGCGCGAGACGCCGAAACCCGCCTCCGGCGGCGTGATCGGCTGGTTCAAGCGCCTGTTCGGTGGCGAGGATTCGGCTGCTTCCGGCACCGCACAGCCACGCCCGCAGGGCAGGCAGGAGCAGGTGCGCGGCGATCAGGCGCGCACCGGCCGCGACCGCCAGGACGGAGAGCGTCAGGAAGGACGGCAGCGTCGCGAAGGCCGCCCGCAGAAGGGCCAGAAGTCCGGCCGCGACGGCGCGCGTGACCAGCAGCGTGACCAGCAGCGCGAGCAGAACCGTGAGCAGGGCCGCGACCAGGGCCGCCGTGGCGACGAGCGTCGTCAGGCGCAGGGTCATGGCCAGAACCAGGCTCAAAACCAGGCTCAGAATCAGGCTCAAAACCAGGCTCAAAACCAGCCCGCGCGTCAGCAGGCCGGCAAGCAGGGGCAAGCCGCTCAGCAGCAGCCCGGTCAGTCCGGCTCCGGGCAGAACGCGCCCGCCCAGAACGTGCAGGGCAAGCCGCAGAAGCGCGGAGACGATGCTGCGCCGCAGGCCTCGGTGCAGCAGGCGTCCGCGCAGAAACCGTCGGCCCAGCGCCGCGACGCGTCCAGCGCGGACACCGTTCCGGCGCAGGGCGACGAGACCGCTCGCGTGGCGTCCGCAGCGGCCGTCGTGGCCGCGAACGCAGAGACGCAGGCGCAGGACACGGGTCAGCCCGCAGCGGTACAGAGCGAAGCCGGTCAGGACGCAGCGACTGACGGCGGCGATGCCGGCCAGGAAAACGGCGCGCGCCGCCGCCGTGGCCGTCGCGGTGGCCGTCGTCGCCGTCGCGGAGGCGCGGAAGGCGCTGCCGAAGGCGGCGCGATCAACGAATCCGGCCTCGACGCGCTGGATCTCGGCGAAGACGACGCTGGAGACGGTGAGCAGGACGGCGATGCCCACACCGCTCAGCCTGCGGCAACCCCGGCTGTCGCCACCGACGATGCTCTCGAGCGTCCGCAGCCCGAGTTCGAATTCGACGACCTGCCCGCCCCTGCCCGGCCCACGCCTGCCCCCGTCAAGACGGAGCGGGCCGCAGCGCCGGCACCTGTCGCGGCAGAAGTGATCGCCGAAGACGCAGCCACGGCGGACACCGTCCGGCAAGACGTTGCCGGCGCCGCAGCTGCCGATGCCACGCCAGCCGCCCCGGCGCCCGTGCACATGGCCAGTGCCATGGCCGGTGACGCTGTTCCTGCGGCGGCTGTCGAGCCGGCCGCAGCCGCAGCGCAGCCGCCACAGGCGGTCGACGAGGCGCCGGCGGCACGCAGCGCCGAACCGAGCGAGCCGGCCGCGCCGGAACGCACCGCCGCGTCGTCGCGTCCGTCGCCGTCCTTCGAGCCACGGCCGATGGCGATTCCCACCCTGTCGCCGATCGCGGCCGCGGTGGCGGCGGAAGTCGCCCACGCCGCGAGCGTGCGCGCGGCGATGTCGACGCCGCCTGCGGCCAAGGCGCCCTCGCCGCCGGCCGCTGCGTCCCTTCCGCCTGCAGTGAGCGAGCCCGCGGCCATCGAGCCTGTCGCCACCGAGGCCTCCGTGCAGGAGTCCGCGCCGGCATCCACCACCGCGCTCTTCACCAGCACGGAGAGTGCCGCTGCCTCGCCCGCGGCGGCTGTCGAAGATTCCGGCAATGCGGCAGTCCAGGCCGAGCTGCTGATCGCGACCGCCGCGACCGCCGCTGACAGCCCCGTGACCATCGCGGCGCCGGATGCCGACGACGCGGCCGATGCGAAGGCGGACGCGGCTGCCGAGGCCGCCGCTGCACCGGCTCAGGCCACGCAATCCGCGAGGCCCGCTGCCAGGCAGAACGACGCCGAGGCGAGCCCGCTGGATGTCGTCGCCGCCCCGCAGTACGGCATCGGCCTGCAGTTGTTCGACGACCTGCCGGATGCCGAACCGCCGGCTGCACAGGACGACGCCCAGCGCAGCTGAACCTGCGAACGACAGCGCTGGCCGGGGGCGACTCCGGCCCGTCGATGCAAGAACGCCCCGGCCATCGGCCGGGGCGTTCTCGTTTGCGATCCCGCCCCCGCCTCAGCCGGAGAGGGGGCAAGACACGCGTGGCCGCGGAGGGAACGCGCGGCGGGCTTCAGACCGCCTGTGCCGGATCGGACAGGCCGTAGCGGCTGCTCAGGCGGGCCAGCGACACCATGTCCTCGATGCCCAGCTTCTCGAACAGCCGCGCCTTGTGGGTGTTGACGGTCTTGGAACTCAGACTCAGGCGCTTGGCGATGTCTTCCTGCTTGCAGCCCTGCACGAGCATCATCGCCACTTCCAGCTCGCGCGGCGACAGCGCGTCGAAGGGCGTGCGCTGGCCATCGAGTGCGCCCAGCGCAAGATGGCGGGCGATGTTGCCGGCCAGGTAGCGCTTGCCGCGCGCAGCGTCGCGGATCGCGTTCAACAGCTCCGACGCCTCGCCGCCCTTGCCGACATACCCGGAGGCTCCGGCGTCGAGCACGCGCCTGGGCATCGGCCCGTCCTCCAGCACCGAGACCACCACCACCCGGCAGCCGTAATCGCCCTTGGTGAGGCGTTCGGTCACCTCCAGCCCGCTGATGCCCGGCAGATGCAGGTCGCAGAGCACCACGTCGGGGCGGAGTTTGCGGATCGCCTGGAGCGCGCGCTCGCCGTCGTCGGCCTCGCCTACCACTTCGATGTCGGTCTCGGCCGACAGCATCATGCGCATGCCGGTACGCACCAGCGCGTGGTCGTCCAGCAGAAATACCCGGATCGTCATCCCTGTCCCCTTCCCCGTTCGCGTGGTCCGTTGCGGATGTGCACAGACTAGGGGGATGCCCGGGACCCGACAAGCGGGGAAGTCCGCGGTGGCGTGTAGGGAAATCCCTACCCGGCGTGCGCCAAGCCCCCGGCCGGGGAGACAGCCGAGGACCTCACTCGAAGCTGCCGATCGTGTCGTAGGCCAGATTGTCGAAGCGCGTGTACTCGCCGAAGAATTTCAGCTTGAACGAGCCGGTCGGGCCGGAGCGCTGTTTGCCGATGATGATCTCGGCCAGGCCTTTGTCCGGGCTGGCCTCCTTGTTGTAGTACTCGTCGCGGTAGATGAACACGATCATGTCCGCGTCCTGCTCGATCGCGCCCGATTCGCGCAGGTCGGCCATCACCGGGCGCTTGTCGGTGCGGGTTTCCAGCGAGCGGTTGAGCTGCGAGAGCGCGATCACCGGCACGCTCAGCTCCTTGGCGAGGGCCTTGAGCGAGCGCGAGATTTCCGAGATTTCCGTCGCGCGGTTCTCGCTGTTGCCGGGCACCTGCATCAGCTGCAGGTAGTCGATCACGATCAGGCCCAGGCCGTGTTCGCGCTTGAGCCTGCGCGCCTTGGCGCGGAGGCCCTCGGGCGAGAGCGCGGGCGTGTCGTCGATGAAGATCTTGGCTTCCTTCAGCAGGCGGATGGCGCTGCTGACCCGGCTCCAGTCCTCGTCCTCCAGCTGGCCGGTGCGCAGGCGGGTGGCGTTGACCCGGCCATTGGAGGAGATCAGGCGCAGCGCCAGCTGCGCGGAGGACATTTCCATCGAGAACACCGCGACCGGCTTCTTGGTGCTGATCGCGGCGTGCTCGGCGATGTTGAGCGCGAAGGTGGTCTTGCCCATCGCCGGACGCGCGGCCAGCACCACGAGATCCGTCGGCTGCAGGCCGGCGGTCATCTCGTCGAACTCGGTATAGCCGGTGGGCAGACCGGTGACGCCGCCGCCGTTCTGGTAGCGCGTCTGGAGGACATCGAAGGCCTCGGCCATGGCCTTGTTGATCGCGGTGAAGTCGGTGCGGCCCTGCGAGCGCGCCTCGGAGATCGCGAAGACCTCCTTCTCCGCCTTGGCCAGAATCTCGTCGCTGTCGCGGCCGTCGGGCTGGAAGCCGTCGTTGACGATGGTGGTGCCGGCCTCGATCAGCTGACGCAGGATCGCCTTGTCGCGCACGATCTCGGCGTACGCGCCGATGTTGGCGGCCGAGGGCGTGGTGCTGGCCAATTCGACCAGATACGCACCGCCGGCGACCATCTCCGACAGACCCTGCGACTCGAACCACTCGCCCAGGGTCACCGCATCGTAGGGCCGGCTCTTTTCGGCCAGCTCGCGGATGGCGCGGTAGATCAGCTGGTGGTCGCGCCGGTAGAAATCGTGATCGTTGAGCCGGTCCGCGATGCGGTCGAAGGCGTCCGGCGCCAGCATCAGGCCGCCCAGCACCGCCTGCTCCGCCTCGATGCTCTGCGGCGGCACGCGCAGCTGCTCGATGCGGCTGTCGCGGAGGTCCGTGCGGCGGTCGCCGAATGCGTTGGAGCGTGAGGCCATGGGGATGCGCTTGCCTGGGAGTCGAACGCGGCCGCACAGGGTAGACCCTGGGGCTGTGGGTACGCGATGCAACAAGCTGTGGATAACTCGGCGATTCGCAACGCGATGGATAACCGGTTCCGGTCTCACCGCCTGCGACGCGCTCTGAAACGACGACGGGCGCCCGAAGGCGCCCGTCGCGTGATGACCTGGACGGCCCGCTTACGCGGCTTCCGGCTCCACGATCACCTTCACCGTCGCCTCGACTTCCGGCATCAGGTGGATGACCACGTCGAACTCGCCGATATGGCGCAGCGGGCCTTCGCCCAGCACCACTTCGGACTTGTTGACCTTGTGGCCGGCGGCGGTCAGTGCATCGGCGATGTCGCGCGGGCCGACCGAGCCGTACAGCTTGCCTTCGGTGGAGGCATTGGCGGCGATGGTCACCGACGTGCCTTCCAGCGCATTGCGGCGCTCTTCGGCGGTATCGGCCTGGGCCTTGGCCTTGGCCTCGTAATCGGCGCGCTTGGCCTCGAAGGCGGCGACGTTGGCGGCGGTGGCCGGCACGGCCTTGCCCTGCGGCACGAGGAAGTTGCGGCCGTAACCGGGCTTGACCTTGACCTTGTCGCCGAGGCTGCCGAGGTTCACGACTTTCTGCAGAAGAATGAGTTCCATGATGGCTCCGTATTCGTTAGCGGGCGCGCGTGGAGGTGCGCCCGCAACTGGTGGCTGTCCGAATGGACGGTGGAGTGTCGTTCCGGACGAGGCGTGGGACGTGCTTGCCGCTCAGGGCGAAAAGCAGGTCCCTCGCTGCGCTCGGGATGACATCGGACGCGAGGCGCCGGATGTCACGTCGGATGCGACGTCAGACGTTGTGGTTGTCCGTGTACGGAATCAGGGCCAGGAACCGCGCGCGCTTGACGGCGGTGGCCAGCTGACGCTGGTAGCGGGACTTGGTGCCGGTGATGCGGCTCGGCACGATCTTGCCGTTCTCGGTGAGGTTCTGGCGCAGGGTGTTGAGATCCTTGTAATCGATCTCCTTCACGCCCTCGGCGGTGAACTTGCAGAACTTGCGGCGACGAAAGAACTTGGACATGGGTGCGCTCCTCAGGCTTCGGCTTCGGCGGATTCGTCGGACTCGGCGACGGTCTCGGTCTCACCGCCCTCGGTGTCGTCGTCGCGACGACGGCGCTCGGGCTTGTCGCCCTTGTCCTTGTCGTCCTTGTTCTTCATGATCATCGACTGCTCGGTCTCCGGGCCATCCATCTTGATGACCAGGTGACGCAGCACGGCGTCGTTGAAGCGGAAGGTGTCGACCAGCTCGTCGAGCGTGGCCTGGCCGACTTCGATGTTCATCAGCACGTAGTGGGCCTTGACCAGATTCTGGATCGGGTAGGCCAGCTGACGACGGCCCCAGTCTTCGAGGCGGTGGATGGTGCCTTCGGCGCCTTCGATGAGCGATTTGTAGCGCTCGATCATGGCCGGCACCTGCTCGCTCTGATCCGGATGGACCAGGAACACGACTTCGTAATGACGCATGGTGGTTTCCTTGTGGATATCGGCGGCGGGATTGCCTGCCGAAAGCCCCCCGGACGCCGGAATGACGCACGCGGCGAAGGTGGGGCAAGGTCCCGGGCAGGCCCTGCGGGCTGTCGGGAGCCGCCTAGTATGACAAGCTCCGGGCATCCGGCGCAAATCGGGGCCGGGCCACCCGGGAGGCGGCCGCTCGCCGGCCCACGGGCATCGGCACCCGGCCAGGGCGAGGGCTGTCGCCGGCGGCCCTGATGCGGGATAGTCGCTGGCCACCTTGCCAACGCTCATCCACACCATGCCCCAGCCGCTGTCGCGCGCGCCTTCATCGCACCCGCTCCCGTCCTGCCCGTCGCTCGACACCCGCGGTCTGCCGCCGCCATGCCCCCTGCCCCACGCGGGAGCTGCTGCTCGCTCAGTCCCGCGGACACGACATGGCATGACACGAGGCCTGCGGGTCCTCGGCCTGTCGCTGTGGCTGTACCTGACGACGACGGCGCATGCGCAGGACACCGCCGCCCCCGCCGCTGTGCCGCAAGCCCCCGCCGCCCTGCCCGCCGGGCTGGACGACCTCGACGCTTACATCGAAGGCGTGCGCAAAACCTTCCAGGTGCCCGGGATCGCGGTCGCCATCGTCAAGGACGGCGAGGTGGTGCTGGCGCGCGGCTGGGGCGTGCGTGCGCTGGGCAATGGTGCGGACGCCGGGCCGGTGGAGGCGACGACGCAGTTCGCCATAGCCTCGAATACCAAGGCCATCACCGCGACCGTGCTCAACCAGCTGGCCGAGGAAGGCAAGCTCTCGCTCGACGACCGGGTGATCGACCATCTGCCCTGGTTCCGCATGGCCGACCCCGCCATCACCGCGGAGATGCGCATCCGCGACCTGCTGGCGCACCGCAGCGGCCTGAGCCTGGGCGCCGGCGACCTGCTGTACTGGCCCACCACCGATCTGGACGTGCGCGAGGTGGTGCGCCGGCTGCGCCATGTACCGATCAAGGGCGGCTTCCGCGACCGCTACGCCTACGACAACATCCTGTTCGCGGTGGCGCAGGTGGTGATCGAGGAAGTGGACGGCCGGCCCTTCGCCGAGGTGCTGCAGACGCGCATCTTCGACCCGCTGGGCATGACCGGGGTGCGCTACAACCACGAACACCTGCGCCCGCGCGACCGTGCCGCGACCGGCTACGCGCTGGCCGACGGCCGCGACCTGCAGCCGGCGCCGCCGCTGACCTGGCACAACGCCGCCGGTGCCGGCGGCCTGTACGCCAGCGCGCTGGACATGGCGATCTGGATGCGCGCGCTGCTGGCCGGCGGCGCCTACCGCGCGGCGGACGGCAGCGAAGCAAGGCTGCTGCAGGAGAAGACCCTGCACGCGATGTGGCAGCCGATCGTGCCGATTCCCGTGCGCCCGGCCCCGGTGCCGGAGCTCAAGGCCGCGGTGCCGAACTTCCAGGGCTACGGCCAGGGCTGGAGCCTGTCGGACTATCGCGGCGACAAGCTGGTCTGGCACACCGGCGGCTGGCCGGGCATGGTCTCGCGCCTGACCCTGGTGCCGGAGCGTGGGCTGGGCGTGGTGGTGCTGACCAATGCCGAACTCGGCGGCGCGTTCCAGGCGGTGACGATGCGCGTGCTCGATGCCTACCTCGACGCACCGCAGACCGACTGGACCGCCGCCTATGCCGCGGCGCTCGCCAAAAGCCGCGCCGGCGCCGACGACAGCTGGGCGAAGCACGTCGCCGCACGCGCGAAGGGCACGCGCACGGCGCGCCCGTTGTCGGCCTATGCCGGCACCTGGCGCGACCCGTGGTACGGCGATGTGCGTCTGTCGCTGGAGAACGGCCGGCTGCGCATGCAGTTCGCGCACACGCCCTCGCTCGCCGGCACGCTGGAGCACTGGCAGCACGAGAGCTTCATCGTGCGCTGGGACGAGCGCTGGCTGAACGCCGACGCCTTCGTCACCTTCAGCCTCGACGAGGACGGCACCCCGCGCGAGGCGCGGATGAAGGCGGTCTCGCCGACCACCGATTTCAGCTTCGACTTCCAGGATCTGGTGCTGACGCCTGCGCCCGGGAAAACCCCGTAGAGCGGAGCGAAGCTCCGCTGCGTCGACTCAAGGCAGAGCCGCGACTGCGGCCTGCAGTGCTTCCAGCTCCTCGTCGCTGAAGCCTGCGGCGCTGCGCGCATCCAGATTGAAGGGGCCGTAGAGCACGCCGCGGCCGTATTCGGCCAGCAGCCGGCGGAACTCCGGCTCCGGCGCGATGCCCTCGCGTGCGCACAGCCAGCGGAACCAGCGCGAACCTGCGGCCACGTGGGCCACTTCCTCGCGCAGGATCACTTCGAGAATGTCGGCGGTGGCGTCGTCGCCCAGCTGACGCAGTTTCACGATCATCCCCGGCGTCACATCCAGCCCGCGCGCTTCCAGCACCCGCGGCACCAGCGCCATGCGTTCGCGGGCGGAATGCGCGGTTTTCTCGGTCATTTCCCACAGGCCGTTGTGCGCATCGAAATCGCCGTAGTCGTGCCCGAAGTCCTGCAGGCGCGCGCGCAGCATCGCGAAATGCCGCGCCTCGTCCTGCGCCACCTGCACCCAGTCGGCGTAGTACTCCGCCGGCATGCCGCGGAAGCGGTAGACCGCATCCCAGGCCAGGTCGATGGCGTTGAATTCGATATGCGCGATGGAATGGATGAACGCGGCGCGGCCTTCACTGCTGCCGAAGCCGCGGCGCGGCAGCTCGCGTGGATGCACCAGCTTCGGACGCGACGGGCGGCCGGGCATGCGGATGGGATCGGGCGGCGGGGCATCGACATCGATGGCGAGTTCGCCGCGGGCGAATGCTTCGGCGACGGCGAAGGTACGCGCAACCTTTTCGTCGGGCGAATCCGCACGGAGACAATGAGCGGCCGACTGTGAAAGGCCGAATGACACATCGATCATGGCGGAGGAAAATTGATTCTGGGAATCCATCGCAGTTGATCCATAAAGTTCATCAGCAAATCGAATCCCGCGCCTTCGCGCGCCGTACGGCACCACTCCGCTCTTTGCCAACGATTCGCGAAATAGCGGAATTCCAGATCGCCATTGAGCGTCGGCGTGATGTACAGCACCGGCCCGTCGTATGGATGGAAAACAGCTGTCTGCACGACACAAAGCGCATGCATCGATGTCCACGCGAACACACCGGTCGAATACGAAGACGCTTCGATCTTGCGAATCAGGTCGATCATTGCATCGAATCGCAATCCATGTGCAACGAGCGACTCGTAAAACTCACGAATCGAAGACCAGGACCTCGTCATGGACATCGGCTCGTCGAGCACGACCGGGCCTCCTCTAGCCCGCCGCTCGCCGCTTCTTCTTCGCATCGTCCGAGCGCAGTTGCTTGATGCGCTCGAAATAGCCCGGCTCGATGCCGGTCACGTATTCGCCGTTGAAGCAGGAGCTGTCGAATTTGCGGCCCGGGAATTTCGGGCCGGCGACGGCGGCTTCGAGGTCGGCCAGATCCTGATAGATCAGCCAGTCGCAGCCGAGGAATTCGCGGATCTCCTCCTGCGTGCGGCCGTGGGCGACGAGTTCCTCGGCCGAAGGCATGTCGATGCCGTAGACGTTGGGATGGCGCACCGGCGGCGCGGCGGAGGCCAGATACACCTTGCGCGCGCCGGCCTCGCGGGCCATCTGCACGATCTGCTGCGAAGTGGTGCCACGCACGATGGAATCGTCCACCAGCAGCACCGCGCGGTTGCGGAATTCCAGCGGGATCGGGTTGAGTTTGCGGCGCACGGATTTGGCGCGCTCGCCCTGCCCCGGCATGATGAAGGTACGGCCGACGTAACGGTTCTTGACGAAGCCCTCGCGGTATTTCACGCCGAGCGTGCTGGCGATCTCCAGCGCCGCATCGCGCGAGGAATCCGGAATCGGGATGACCACGTCGATATCGTGGTCCGGGCGTTCGCGCAGGATCTTCTCGCCCAGGGTCACGCCCATGCGCATGCGCGCCTTGTGCACCGAAATCTCGTCCATCATCGAGTCCGGGCGCGCGAAGTACACGAACTCGAAGATGCACGGCCGCAGCTGCGGGTCGGCCGCGCAGATGCGCGTGTGCAGCTCGCCGCGCGGGGTGATCACCACGCCCTCGCCGGGCGCGATGTCGCGCACGCGGGTGAAGCCGAGCAGGTCCAGCGCCACAGATTCGGAGGAAATCGCGAACTCGCTGCCGTGTTCGCCGTCGCGGCGGCCCAGCACCAGCGGGCGGATGCCGTGCGGGTCGCGGAAGGCCACCAGGCCCAGGCCCAGCACCACGGCAACCACGGCGTAACCGCCCTTGGCGCGGCGGTTCACCGCTTCGACCGCGCGGAACGCGGACTCCGGCGTGAGCGCACGCTGGGTGTCCAGCTCGTGCGCGAACACGTTGAGCAGCACTTCGGAGTCGGACTCGGTGTTGACGTTGCGTCGGTCCTGCTCGAACACCTCGCGGCGCAGGGTGTCGGTGTTGATCAGGTTGCCGTTGTGCGCCAGGGCGATGCCGTAGGGCGAATTGACGTAGAAGGGCTGCGCCTCGTCGCTGCCCTCGCTCCCCGCGGTGGGGTAGCGGCAGTGGCCGATGCCCACGCGGCCGTGCAGCAGGGCCATTTCGCTGGGCTTGAACGCATCGCGCACCAGGCCGTTGCCCTTGACCACGCGCAGCGTGGTGCCCTGCGCGGTGGCGATGCCGGCGGCGTCCTGTCCGCGGTGCTGGAGCACGGTGAGGCCGTCGTAGAGCTGGGCCGCGACGTCGGAATTGCCGACGATGCCGAGAATGCCGCACATGGAATGGACTCCGGTGGAACTGCAGGCGGTGGATGCGAGCGGTGAACGATGCGCGGCGGTTGCGTCCGCCGGGGACGTTGGAACGTGACGGGCCGCGGATTCGACAGGAATTCGGACGCCTTGGATCGGACTGCCTTGGATCGGACTGCCTTGAAGCAGAATTGCCTTGAATCAGAACTGCCTTGGAGCCGAGCGGCCTTGGAGCCGAGCTGCCTTGGAGCCGAGCTGCCTTGAATCAGAGACGCCTTGAATCAGGGATGCGAGCGCACGAAACCGTCCAGCCCGGTCTTCGTCTGGATCTGCGCCTTCAGCCGGTCGGCTTCGGCGCGGTCCAGCGCGGGGCCGACGCTGACCCGGGTCAGGCGGCCCTTGTCGGTGTCGACCTGTTCGGTGAAGGCGGAGAAGCCCGCGCCGCGCAGGCGCTGGCGCAGGGCTTCGGCTTCGGCAGGGTCGCTGAACGCGCCCAACTGGACCGCGAAGCCGACCTTGGCGGTCGCCGAAGGCGCAGGCTTCGCAGGCGGCTTCGGAGCGGCCGGCTTCGCTGCCGCCGGCTCGGGCTTGGCGGCGACGGGCTTGGCGGGCTCGACCGGTTTCGGGGCCGGCTTGGGCTCGGGCTTCGGTTCGGGCTTTTGCTCGGTCCTGGGCGCTTCTGGCTGGGTCGCGGGTGCAGCCGCGGCCGCAGCCGTGGTCGTGGTCGTCGTGCCCTGCGCGGCGTCACTCGAAGCCGGCGCCGCCGGATCGAGCGCGACCACGCGTACCGGCACGTCGCTGCGGACTTCGAGCGCTTTCACGCGCACGATTTCGGCTTCGGCGCGGGTCACGTACGGGCCGATCCGCACCCGCCAAGCCTGTCGGCTGCCGAGCTGGGTGGCTTCGGTATAGGCAGGCAAGCCGGCGTCGCGGGCCAGGGTGGCCACGGTCTCCGCCGCCTTGCTGCTGGCGTAGGCGCCGAAATGCACCGCATAGCCACCGCCGGCGGTGGCGGCCGGCAGCGCGCCGGCTTCAGCCGGTGCAGGGGCCGGGGCCGCGGGATCGGTCGTGGTGGTGGCGGTGACGGCAGCCGGGTCTGCAGGCGGCATCGCGCCGCTGGCATCGACCGGACGCGCCATGCCCACCGCGCCGCCCTCCGGCACGTTGCCGGGCTGTACCAGCGGCAGCTCGCGGGTTTCCATCTCGCCCTCGGGGGCGGGCGGCATGTCGAGGGAGACATCGGAGACGCCGCTGTCGGGCGCGGGGCCCTTCACCAGCATCGGAAGAAAAATGACCGCAAGCGCGACCAGCACCGCAGCGCCGACCAGGCGCTGCTTCAGGGCAGTGTCCATCGGGATCCAATGGAAGGAGGAAGTGAAGGCGCGCGAATTATACGCCGCGCCGCCGACCGCGATGTGCGCGGCGTTCAGCCTCGGCCGAAGAGCGCGAGCGCGGTCGCGGCGGTATGGAAGGAGCCGAAGACCAGCAGGCGGTCGCCGGGCGTCGCCTCGGCCAGCGCAGTCGACAGGGCGGCCTCGACATCCGCATGACGCAGGCCGTCCGCTGCTGCCGTGCCGGCCAGACGCGCCGCGAAAGCGTCGACATGCTGCCCGCGCGGCGCGTGTTCGGCGAGCCCGGCCAAGTGCCAGACATCCACCGCACCCGCCAGCGCGGCCACGGTCGCCGGGGCGTCCTTGTCGGCGAGCGCGGCGTAGACCGCATGCACCCGGCCGGCCGCGGGCGCGGCCGCCAGCGCCGCGGCCAGCGCGCGCGCGGCCTGCGGGTTGTGGCCGACATCCACCAGCACCTCGACCCCGTCGCGGGTGAAACGCTGCAGCCGCCCCGGCAGGCGCGCGGCGGCGACGCCCTGCGCGAAGGCGGACTCCGGCAGCGCCTCCGGCAGCGCGCGCAGGGCGGCGATGGCGACCGCGGCATTGCGCAGCTGCACCGGAGCGGCGAGCGCCGGTAGCGGCAGATCGAGCGTGCAGCCGAGTTCGCGCCAATGCCAGCGCGGCGCCTGCGTGCCGGAATAGGCAGCATCGGCCTGCGCGTCGGCGTGCGCATCCGTCCCCGTCTGCGCACCCGGCGGGTCGAAAAAGAAATCGCAGCCGATGCGCAGCGCCGAGGCGCCGATGGCATAGGCGCGGCCGAGCACGCTGGACGGCGGGTCGTCGTCGCCCACCACCAGCGGCGTCCAGGCGCGGGCGATGCCGGCCTTTTCCGCACCGATGGCCTCGATGGTGTCGCCCAGCCAGTCCTGGTGGTCCAGATCGACAGTGGTGATCACCGCCACGTCGCCGTCGACGATGTTGACCGCGTCCAGCCGTCCGCCCAGGCCGACTTCCAGCACCGCCAGGTCGAGTGGCGCCCCGCCCTGCGCGGCCCGCTCGAACAACCACAGCGCCGCCAGCGTGCCGAATTCGAAATAGGTCAGCGCCACCGTCGCCCCGTCACGGCTGCGCGCGGCCTCGACCTCGGCGAAGGCGGCGCACAGCGCGGCGTCTTCGACCTCGATGCCGTCGATGCGCACACGCTCGTTGTAGCGCAGCAGATGCGGCGAGGTGTAGGCGCCCACGCGCCAGCCGGCGGCGCGGGCGATGGCCTCGATGAAGGCGACGGTGGAGCCCTTGCCGTTGGTGCCGCCGACCACGATCGTGCGCGCGGCGGGACGCGCAAGGCCCATGCGCGCGGCAACCTCGCGCACGCGCTCGAGGCTCATGTCGATGGATGTGACGTGCTGGCGTTCGATCCAGGCCAGCCAGTCGGCGAGCGCGGCCTGGGCGGCAGGTGCTGAAGTGGCAGGTGCTGAAGTGGCAGGTGCTGAAGTGGCAGGCGCGGAAGTGGGTGCGGTCATGGCAGCATTATCGCCTCCGGCGCCCCCGCGCCACTACCAAGACACCCTCATGCCCTCGCCCATCCTCGGCTCCATGCGCTTCGGCGAATGGGGCGCACGGCTTTCCCCGCAGGCCGTGGCCGACCTCCTCGACGCCGCGCTCGACCTCGGCATCGACACGCTGGACCTCGCCGACATCTACGGCGGGCACAGCACCAACGGCCTGATCGGCGCGGCCTTCAGCCTGCGCCCAGGGCTGCGCCACAGGCTCAGACTGATCGCGAAGATCGGCATCCGCCTGCCCGGCAGCCCCGGCAACCCGCGCGGCGTGCAGCATTACGACCTGTCCCCGGAGCATCTGGACGTGGCGCTGGACGAGACCCTGCGCGCGCTCGGCGTGGACGCCATCGACACCCTCATGCTGCACCGTCCGGACCCGCTGCTGGAACCGCGCGAGATCGCCGACTGGCTGCGAGGACAGATCGGAGACGGCCGGGCCGGGGCGTTCGGCGTGTCGAATTTCGATGCGCACCAGATCGCGCGTTTCGACGGCCTGCTGCCGGTGGAGGCCAATCAGATCGAACTGTCGCTGGCGCACAGCGCGGCCCTGGAGGACGGCACCGTGGCCGCCACGCTGTCGCGCCGCGGCGAGGTGCAGGCGTGGTCGCCGCTGGGTGGCGGCGGCCTGCTCGATGCGCACTCGCCCGCCGGCGGGCGCCTGCAGGAACCGCTGCGCGCGATGTCGGCGGAGTTCGGGCTCGACCCGGCCTCGCTGTTGCTGCGCTGGGTGGCGACCCTTCCATCCACCCGCGTGGTGCTGGGCACTGCACGACGCGAGCGTCTTGCCGATGCCCTGCACGCCTGCAGCGAACCGCTGCCGCGCGATGCCTGGTATGCGCTCTGGGAAGCCGCGCGCGGGCACCCGGTGCCGTAGGGCCGTGGCCTGCCGACACAGGGGCGGACGCCAACCGAGCGGACGCCTCTGGAGCCGCTACTGGCCTGCCGCCTCCAACGCCTCCCAGCGCGCGTAGGCCGCTTCCAGTTCGGCCTGGGTCTGCGCGAGCGCGGCGGTGTGCGCATCCACCGCATCGCGTGACTGCGCGAAGAACGCGGGCTCGGCCATCGCGGCGGTGAGCTCGGCCACGCGGGTTTCCAGAGTTTCGATGCGCTGCGGCAGTTGCTCCAGTTCGCGCGCGTCCTTGTAGCTGAGTTTGCGCTTGGTCGCCGTGGGCGCCGCTGTCGCTGCGGGCGCATCCATCGTCGACGCCGACCCGCTGGCCGCAGTGCCGCTCTGCGCACTCGACGACACCGTCGCGGCCGCTCCGCCGCGCGCGGCCGGTTTCGCCCCGCGCGCATCGCTCGCGGGTGCGGGCCGCTGGCGCAGCCAGTCGCTGTAGCCGCCGACGTATTCGCCGACCTGGCCGTCGTCTTCCATCACCAGGGTCGAGGTGACCACGTTGTCGAGGAAGTCGCGGTCATGGCTGACCAGCAGCAGGGTGCCGGTGTATTCGCCCAGCAGTTCTTCGAGGAGTTCGAGCGTTTCCACGTCGAGATCGTTGGTGGGTTCGTCCATCACCAGCAGATTGGACGGGCGCGCAAAGAGTTTGGCCAGCAGCAGGCGGTTGCGTTCGCCGCCGGACAGGCGCGAGATCGGTGCCCGCGCGCGTTCGGGGGTGAACAGGAAGTCCTGCAGATAGCCGATGGCATGTTTCTGGCGGCCGTTGATCTCCACCGTCTCGCGGCCTTCGGCGACGTTTTCCAGCGCGTTCCAGTCCTCGCGCAGGGTGGCGCGGTACTGGTCGAAATACGCCACCTCCAACCCGGTGCCGATGCGGATCTCGCCGGCCTGCGGTTTCAACTCGCCCAGCAACAGCTTGATCAGCGTGCTCTTGCCGCTGCCGTTGGCGCCGATGAGGCCGATGCGGTCGCCGCGGAAAATCGTGGTGGAGAAATCGCGCACCAGGGCGCGGTCGCCGTAGCCGAACCGCACCTCGCGCGCCTCCAGCACCTTGCGCCCGGACTGGTTGGCCTGCGCGGCCTCCATGCGCACATTGCCGGTGAGGTCGCGGCGTTCGGCGCGCTCCTCGCGCATCGCCTTGAGCCGGCGCACGCGGCCTTCGTCGCGGGTGCGACGGGCCTTGATGCCCTGGCGGATCCACACTTCTTCCTGCGCCAGCAGCTTGTCGAAACGCGCGTTCTCCTGCGCTTCGGCGTGCAGGCGCTCCTCGCGGCGGCGCAGATAATTCGCCCAGTCGCCGGGCCAGCTGCTCACCTGGCCGCGGTCGATCTCGACGATGCGCGTCGCCAGCGCGCGCAGGAAGCGCCGGTCGTGGGTGACGAACACCACCGCCCCCGGCCAGCCCAGCAGGAACTGCTCCAGCCAGTCGATCGCGGAGATGTCCAGATGGTTGGTGGGCTCGTCCAGCAGCAGCAGATCGGGCGCCGACACCAGCGCACGCGCCAGCAGCACGCGGCGCTTCATGCCGCCCGAGAGCCCGGCGAAATCGATGTCGCCATCGAGCTGCAGCCGCTCCAGGGTTTCGACCACGCGCTGGTCCAGCGTCCAGGCGTCGGCGGCCTCGATCTTGGCCTGCACCGCGGCCAGTGCGTCGGTATCGAGCTCCCCTGCGTGCACGATGTGGTGATACTCGGCCAGCAGCCCGCCCAGTTCGCCCAGCCCCTCGGCCACCACATCGAACACGCTGCCGGTGGCACCGGCGGGCACTTCCTGCTCCAGCCGCGCCACGCGCACGCCGTCCTCGCGGCGGATGTCGCCGTCGTCGGGCTTGATCTCGCCCGAGAGCAGCCGCATCAGGGTCGACTTGCCGGCGCCGTTGCGGCCGATCAGCGCGATGCGCTCGCCGGGTTCGATGGCCAGGTCGACATGGTCGAGCAGGAGCGGGCCGCCGACGCTGAAGTCGACGGCATTGAGGGTGATGAGCGGCATGCGGGTCTCTGCAGCGGATGCGGAGGCTCGGGCGCGTTGGCGCCGAACGGCCTCCTGGGCCGGCTAGTGTACCTGCCGCCTCGATCTCTCACTTTCGGCCGGTTCTGACGCCCCATTCCTGCCAGGCGTTGCCTGTCGATCCGCCGCCTCGAAGCCGCCTCCGCGGTGCCACCCGGGCCCGCAGCCTGGCCTCAGGACGCCAGCAGGTCCTGCAGCTCGCGGCGGATCTCGTCGAGACCCGCCTTGCTGATGTCCATGTCGGCGCTGTGGCTGACCAGCCGCGCGACCTGCGGGTCGAGCGCGCTGCGCAGGCGGCCGAGGAAGCGCGGCGCGGCCACCAGGATGAGCCGTTCGTAGCGCGCCTGCACGCGGCCGTCTTCCAGCACCTCGCCCAGCGCGCGGGCGAAGGCATCGGCCTGCTTGTCCTCGGCCGAGGTGCGCGGCTGGATGGCGTGGCGGGCGCTGCCGACGCTTTCCTGCACCCGCGGCAGCCGGTCCTGCGCCTCGGACTCGGGGTGATGGGCGGCCGGGTGCGCGAAGCCCGCCACTTCGAGCAGCTCGCCATCCAGTCGTTCGCCCGCGAACAACCGTGCGCGGCCTTCGTCGGCCACCAGGATCCAGGTCTTCATCGCATTCTCCTGCCGGGGGTTCGGAATGCAGGATGCGGTTTCCGTCCGCGATCCGCCTTGATATCGATCAAGGCAGGGCGCGGTTGCCGGGAACCGAATGTGGCGGACCGCTGGCCGCTTCAGGAACTGCTTCAGGAACTGCTTCAGGAACTGCAGGACAGCATCGAACAGCCCACCCGCTCACGCGCCCAGTCCGGGCGCAGCGCGGCGTAGCGCTCGCGGCCCGGCTGCGCGGTGTACGGCTGCCGCAGCAGGTCCTGCAGCGTGTGCAGTTCGGACAGGTCGCCCTGCTCGGCCAGATCGATGGCCTGCTGCGGCATGTAATTGCGCAGCACATACAGCGGATTGGCCGCGGCCATGTGCGCGGCGCGGATGTCGGGCGGCAGGGCATCGTCGGCCAAGCGCGCGGCGTAGCGCTGCAGCCAGTCGCGCCAGCCTTCGGCCTGCGCCTCGCGTTTGGTGTGGTCGTAGAACGCCGCACGCAGCGCGGGACAGCGCGCGAAAGCGTCGGCCGAAGCGTCCGCAAGCGACGCGTCGGCAGGCGCCCGCGCCTGCCCGGCCTGCGGCGCGACATCGGCCAACGCGCGGAAGCTGAGCGTCATGTCGGCTTCGCTCGCGTGCATGAGCGCGTACAGCTCGCGGATCAGCGCGACATCCTCGTCGCGGCACACGGCCAGGCCCAGTTTGCGGGCGGTGATGTCGCGATCCGCCTCGGCGTAGACCTCGCCGAACCGGTCGATCCCTGCCTGCAGCGGCGCCGCATCGCCGAACAGCGGCGACAGCGCCTGCGCCAGGCGCATCAGGTTCCAGCGCGCGACGGCGGGCTGCCAGCCGAAGCGGTAGCGCCGGCCCTGCGCATCGGTGGTGTTGGGCGTCCAGTCCGGGTCGTAGTCGTCCACCCAGCCGTACGGGCCGTAGTCGATGGTGAGGCCCAGGATCGACATGTTGTCGCTGTTCATCACCCCGTGCACGAAGCCGACCCGCATCCACTCGGCCACCATCCGCGCGGTGCGTGCGCAGACTTCGGCGAACCAGTCGGCGTAGCGGGTTTCAAAGGTCTGTGCATCCGTCGCGGAGACGCTGCGGAATTCGGGAAAATCGCGGGCGATGGCGAAGTCCGCCAGCTGCCGCAGCAGTTCGGTCTCGCCGCGCACCGCCGGCAGCTCGAAATGGCCGAAGCGCAGGAACGAAGGCGCGATGCGGCAGACCACCGCGCTTGGTTCGGGCGCGGGGTGGCCGTCGTACATCACATCGCGCATCACCGCTTCGCCGGTGGCGACCAGCGACAACGCGCGCGTGGTGGGCACGCCCAGGTGATGCATGGCCTCGCTGCACAGGAATTCGCGGATCGACGAGCGCAGCACTGCGCGACCGTCGGCGAAGCGTGCATAGGGTGTGGGCCCCGCACCCTTGAGCTGCCATTCGAAGCGACGGCCATCCGCGGCCACCTGCTCGCCCAGCGAAATCGCACGCCCGTCGCCGAGTTGCCCCGCCCAGTGCCCGAACTGGTGGCCGCCGTAGTTGCTGGCGAACGGGTCCATGCCCGGCAACAGCGCATTGCCGGCGAGCACATCGCGCAAGGCATCGGAGCGCAGCGCGGCCTCGTCCAGACCGAGTGATTCGGCCACCTCGTGAGAGAAGGCAAGCAGCTGTGGCGCACGCACCGGCTCGGGCGCGACCCGCGACCACAGCGCAGCGCGCACTTCGCGACGACGCGGGCCGGTCTCGGCATCGCCGGGCAGTTCGGCCAGCAGGCGGTTGTCGAACCGGGGTGCCGCGGTTCCCGGCAGCGACACGCGCGGCAGCGCGGCGGCGTGCGACGCGCTCGGATCGGACATGCTCAGATGCCCAGCAACACGGGCAGCTCGGGCAGGCCCAGATACGGCGTGAGGAACCAGTAGGCGGCCACCAGCGCGATCAGCCAGAACACCAGCTTGAGGACGAACTTCACCACCTTGATCGCGATCCAGGCGGCCAGGACCACGATCAACAGGCTCAACCAACTCATGCGGCATTCTCCAGTGCGGAAGGCGCGTGCCCGGACGGCAGGGCATCCGGCGGCGTGCGCTCGGACAGCGGGCTCAACGAAGGATCGAGCGCGATGCGCGCATCGAAGACGAAACAATCGCCCTGCCAGCCATCGCCGCCGACCGCCTCGAAATAACCGAGGATGCCGCCGTCGAGCTGCAGGATTTCATGACCGAATCCGGCCTCGCGCATCCACAGCGCGGCCTTCTCGCAGCGGATACCGCCGGTGCAGAAACTCACCACGGTCGCGCCATCCAGCGCGGCGCGCTTCGATTCCAGCGCGGCAGGCAGGTCGACGAAGTTGTCGATGGGCAGGGTCAACGCACCGACGAACGTGCCGTAGGCCGTTTCCTCGCGGTTGCGGGTGTCCAGCAACGCCAGTGGGCGGCCCGCATCGTCGCGGCCCTGGGCGAGCCAACGGCGCAGGTCCTGTGGCGAGACCGCGGGCGCGCGTCCGGCGAGCGGCGATGCGCGATCCTGTCGGAAGCTGATGATTTCCTGCTTCACCTTCACCTTCAGACGTGCGAACGGCGGCTGTGCGCAGACGCTGCGCTTCACCGACAGCCCGTCGAAACGCGGGTCTGCGTGCAATGCCTGCAGAAACGCGTCGATCGCCGCCTCTGCGCCAGCCAGAAACAGGTTCACGCCCTCGCCGGCCACCAGCACCGTGCCCAGCAGTTCCAGCGCTTCGGCGCGTGCGCGCAGCGCGTCGGCGAGGGCCTGCGGGGCGTCGATGGGCGTAAAGATATAGGCGGCGAGATGCGAATACATCGCGGAATTGTAGAACAGCGCAGCGGCGGGCGCCTGCGGCTGCACGCCTCGCCCCGTAGGAGGGCCTTCAGGCCCGATCTTCAGCTCCGCCCTCTGGGCCGATTTTGCATTACAGCTGACCGACGCTTTCCCGCAGGCCATTTTTCGGGGCTGAAGCCCCTCCTACGAACTCCGCTCAACGCTTCCGCCGGCGAGCCTGGTATCCACTCGCATCGGCTCGCGCTTCAGCGCGCATGCAGCGCGGCTTCCAGATTCGCCCGCGCCTGCGCCTCGCGGCGCGCGTGGAAGAAGTCGCTGAGATAGATGCGCTCACGCGCCAGCAGGCCGCGAAAAAAGGCCTTGCGGCCGCGTCGATACAGGAAACCCGGGACATGGCCGCGATATTCCTCTGCGATGGCGCGGTCGTACTCGGCGAACGTCGCCGGATCGGCGCCGAGGATCGCCATGTCGGCATCCAGCATGTGCAGGGTGTCGTCGAGGTCGGGGCCTTCAAGATCGGGGCCGTCAAGATCGGCGGCGTTGGCGATCGCAGCGGCTACGGCGGCGCGGTCGAGCGCTCCGTGGCGCGCGGTGAGCTGGATCAGCTCGGCGACGCGATGCGGTTCGAATGCGGCGAGCGGAGCGGAAGATGCGGCGCCCTGCTCGACATCAGGCGGGTCCGCAGAGGGTGCGGCACGGAGCTGCGCCGGCCACCGCGCGAAATGTGCCAGAGCCAACTCGGCGGATCGGCGCTCGTTGTCCTTGCGGCCGGCCTCGTAGATCGCGTCGTGATACAGCAACGCCGCCCAGACCTCCGCCGGCCGCCGCCATCCCGGCCCGTTCGCCACGTCGCGAAAACGCGCCAGCGTGTCGAAAACGTGGCCGATGTGGTGATAGGCCCTGGGCGGATGCGCATAGGCCTCACACAGCGCGCGCCACTGCGCCTCGGGCAGGCGCAGCGGCGCATCGTGCGGATACTCGGGTGAAGCATTGCCCGCGGAGGCGGGCGTGACCCGCGCGGGCGTGAACGGAATGTCGGGCATGCCCGGCAAGGCAGCGGGCGGTCAGCGCCCGACCACCGTCAGCGCCGGGGCACTGCGGCGGCCCGGCTTCGACTCGGGGCTGTCCGGAGCGTAGACGCAGACCCGGTTGCGGCCTTCGTGCTTCGCGCGGTAGAGCATCTGATCGGCATGCGACATCAGACGCGACAGGTCGTAGCCCGACTGCCCGGTCGACGTGACGCCGAAACTGCCGGTGACCACGAAGCTGTAGCCCGATTCACGGGTATCGATCTGCGCCAGCGTCGACCGGCAGTCCTCGGCGATCCGCGCGGCCTCGGCCAGGTCCACGCCGCGCAGCATCACCGCAAACTCCTCGCCGCCGATGCGGCCCAGGAAGTCGGTCTTGCGGCAATGCGTCCGACAGATCTTGCCGACCTGCTTGAGCACCCAGTCGCCGGCGGCATGGCCGTAGGTGTCGTTGATCGCCTTGAAATGGTCGAGGTCGAACATCACCAACGCCGCCTGCTCGCCCTCGCGCGCGGCCTCCACCAGCGCCTTCTCCGACTTCAGGGTGAAGTAATGGCGATTGCCGACACCGGTCAACATGTCCGTCTGCGCCAGACGCTGCAGCTGCCGCTGATGGCGCTTGATCTGCAGCATCCAGTAGATGACCGCGGCCAGCACCAGCATCAGGAACACCATCGCAAGCCGCGCCTTGAGAGCGCTCTGCTTGTCGAGCTCCTGTTCGAGCTGGAGGACTTCGTTCTGGCGTTCGAGGAGCTCGATCTGCTGCGACTGACGCATCGTCTCGTGACGAACGACTTCGAAAGCCAGTTCTTTTGCCCTGACATCGTTGCTGTGGTCGAGCTTGGCATCGGCGAAGCGGATGTGCAGCTTCAATGCCTCGGATGCAGGTTCTTTTTTCTCTGCGAGCAGATAGAGCGTCTCGTAAGCGCGAACGAGCGCCAGTGAGGATTTGATCTGCTCTCCCAAGGCGATCGTTTCGTCAGCATGCGATTTCGCAGCGCTGTCGTCGCCCAGCTTGAGCTTGATTTCGGAGAGGATCGAATTGATCTCGGCGATCAATCGAGGGTAACGGGTCTCACGAACTTGAGGCAGCGCTTCTTCGAGCAAGGAAGACGCTTCATTGAGCATGTTGCGTCGCACGAGCAGGCGCGCGAGAGATGCGCGAGCGAGATTGGCGGCGATGTATTCCTTTTCCGAAAGACATTGGTCGATCACGCTCTGGATCGATTCGGGATTGATGTCATCGTTGCCGATTTCGACCTGGGCGGTGGCCAGATGATGTCCTGCGATGCAGCGCATCCGCGGATTCGGACTGTCGTCGAGAACTTCCTTCGCGTATTGCTCGGCCAAGCGGAATTGGCCCATCTCCGTGTAGAGCAGAGCAGCGTTCGCAATGCCCTCATGGCGAATGGCGCTGTCGGTCACCTTGTCACGCAACTGCATGGCCCGATTCAGGAATCGGACGCCGGTGCTCAGGTCGCGATTGACCGCCGAAAAACTGGCGACCAGGCCGCCGGCACGGTACTTGACGTTCGGGTCCTTCGCGCTGAGGAAAAGCTTTCTGGCAGCGGCGGCCCCGTCATTCAGCCGATCCTCGTACACGCCGATGCGATAGGCATCGAGATACGCGAACTGCTGCCTCTCGAGCGCGCTGGCATTTTTCAGATCGCCGCGGAGGCGCTCCATCGTCTCCGCGAACTGTTTTGGGTCGGAACTTCTTGCCGCATCGGCTTGATGCAGCATGGAACTGAAGCTGTATTCCGAAGCGAGAGCATCCGCCCCCATCGAAAGGGCGAGTAAGGCTACAAAAAGAGCGCGCATCCTGTGCATCTGAATCTCAGCCTCGCTTGAAAAAACACTTCAGTAATGCCGACTTACTCGGCAGACTCTTTCTGGTCGTCCGGCGCATCGCCAGCCGGCACTTCTTCTTCGATCGGCGCTTCGCCTGGAGTGGCGATCATGCAGATCATCGCGGGTCTTGCCGCCAGGATATCTGCGAGTGCCTTGTGGTCTCGCAAACACAGCGCGGCCCCGACACCTTCATCGGCCTCCAGCTCCGAGACGGCGACATTGAAGTCTTCCGCGGACATCTTCGCCATCGCGGCATCGCGCCCCATCGACTCCAGGAACTGAATCACATTCGTCATCGCATCCCCCTCATTGTTCAATGCGTGGATTGGTTCGGACATCACCCTGCGTCGCAAAATCGCAGGGCGTTCAACTCCGGTTCAACGCGGCATACACCTGCGGGAGGACAGTCCGACTGCCATCGCATGCATTCCCCAGCCCCGGCCAGTCGCAGGCTATTCCAATTTTCAAGCTGAATCAATCACTTCGATATGTTTCGAACGTCTGGCGCGTGCTGAGGCAGCGGCCGGCAAATCAAAAAGCCCCGCTGAGGGGCGGGGCTCTTCAAGCAGAAGATGCCAACGATTCCAAGGTCAGTCGGGTACGAAAACAACGCACTTCAGGTCGTGCCTGCCACCCAACCGCGCAGCCAGTGCATCGGCATCGCGATCGAGCAAGGCCTGACGGACGGCGGCGTCGGCGTCCAGCGTGGAGATGGTCGCAGCGTCGGCCTTGCGGCCGTTCTGACCCAGCTGTTCCAGATAGCGAATCACAGAGCTCATGATTTCTCCTTTTGTTTCATATGGTTACATCATATGTAAGCACGACTGTCGCTCACGGGATGTTTCGAGACTGAGCAATCACATTGGCCCGTGGCAGGGTGAAGATGACAGTGTTGGCATTCGCCAGCGGCGCCGGATGTCGCTCAATCCGCGCCGGGTTCCGCGCGCATCGCCGCATCCAGTTCCGCGATCCGCGCCAGCAGGGCCTCGTTCTTGCGCATCGGCCGCGAGGGGGGCACCACGAGGGTGCTCTGCAGCCTCAATTCCGCATCGATCAACCCGGAAAGCGGGATGCGTTCCATCCGCGGGACACTGATCGGCAGGGTGGCGGCTTCATAGATCACTACCTCGTGGTCGGCGGGGTAGCCCTCGGCAGCCAGCAGTTCGAGCAGCAGTTGGCGATAGGCGGCGCCGGTGGCGAAGCGGGCCAGGCTGCGGTCGCCGGCCACGCCGATCTGCCAGAGGATGAGATAGGCGGTGGGGTCGAGGCGGCGTTCGTAGAACATCAGCTGGCTGGCTTCGTAATGCTGGCAGCCGTAGGTGCCGGGGTCGATGCCGAGGTCGGCGTAGAGGCAGTCCTCGGCGGAGATGCCGGGCTGCATCTGCGCGTCGAAGCCCTCGGCGCGGGCCTGGGCGATGGCGTGGTGCGGCACCTGGGCGAACACGCCAGGATGGCCGTAGAACACCCCGCAGACACGCTTGCCGGCGCGGACCTCGGCGAGCATGGCCTCGATCATTTCGCGGTAGCTGTCGGTGCGGCGTTTGCCCTCGGCGTAGTACGGCTGCAGGCTGCGCATGTCGGGTCGCATCTCCTGCAGCCAGAGTTCGACGATGGCGTCGGACACCAGGCCGAAGACCACGTCGGCGTGTTCGATTTCGCTGCGCGAGCGGGGGCTGACCTGGGCGCCGAGCATCATGCCGAGGCCGACGGCGACGTAGCTGCCTTTGGATTCCATGGAATGCGGTTGTTCCGGAGGGAGGAGACGGGATTGTAGGGGCATGCGTCGGAGCCGATGCGGTGGCCGTAGCGGCGATGACGCAACGCGAGATGCGGCGCTCGTAGGAGGGGCTTCAGCCCCGAACAGATCCCGCAAGGCGACACACATCGCCCATGGGTTCGGGGCTGAAGCCCCTCCTACGGGGCCCCCTACGGGGGGATCAGACGCCCTGCCCCGCATAGGCCCGCACCGAGCGCGGCCAGCGTTCGACGCAGGCGGGCCATTCGTCGCCGACCATCCGCCACACGCCTTGATCGCCTTCATCCGGCATGCGGGTGAAGCCCAGGCCCTCGGTCAGGCGGCCGGAGTTGGGGTTGGACAGGGCGTGATAGCCCAGCAGCAGATCGATGCCGAGCGGCCAGCGCCGCGCGAGCACGCCGGCCACCACGCCGGCGAGGCCGGGCAGGCCGATGCCGCGGTTCTGCCATTCCGGCAGCAGCATGGTGCCGAGCAGGCCGCAGCGCGCGTCCTGCGGATGACGCACCATCGAGACGATGCCGGTGGAGGCGCCGGTGGTGGTGCGCGTGATCAACCAGTAGCGCGCCCGCGCGGTGGCCGCTTCGCGCGCGTTGTGGCCGCAGGCCTTGGCGAAGGTGGCATCGGCCTCCTCGACCGTCATGGTCGGGCCGATTTCGGCCATGACCTGGGGCGAGGTGTAGAGCGCACGATAAAGCTCGCGATCGCGCGCATCCACGAGCCGGCCGCAGGCGCGCGGGCCGCGGAAGCTCCAGTCGATGGGGTCATCGGCCGACGCCATGCTCTCCGGGGATGTCATGCGTGCGCGCTCCGGCTCAGACGAAACTGGCATAGGCCTCCAGCGGGAGGCGCTGGATATCGGGCACGCGGCAGTCGGGGGCGGCATGGCCGACCACCAGCAGCAGGTAGGCCATTTCGTTCTTCGGCCGGCCGAGGATGTCGCCGAGGAAACCCATCGGGCTCGGGGTGTGGGTGAGCGTGGCCAGGCCGGCGCGATGCAGGGCGGCGATCAGCAGGCCGGTGGCCAGCCCGACCGACTCGTGCGGGTAGTAACGCTTGACCTTGTTGCCGTCCGCATCGAGGCCGAAGCGCTCGTAGAAGATCGCGATCAGCCAGGGTGCGGTGTCGAGGAAGGGCTTGTGCGCGTCGGTGCCGAGCGGCGCGAGGGCGTCGAGCCATTCCTCCGGCGCGCGGCGCGCGTAGAACTCGCGTTCCTCGGCCTCGGCGGCCTCGCGGATGCGGCGCTTGGTCTCGGCATCCTGCACCGCGACGAACCGCCAGGGCTGCTGGTTGGCGCCGCTGGGCGCGGCGCCGGCGGCGCGCAGGCACTCGGCGATGACCTCGCGCGGCACCGGGGTGGGCGCGTAGTCGCGCACGGTACGCCGGCGCTGGAGGTCGTCGGCGAAGGCGCGGGCGCGGGCCAGGCGCTCGGCGTCGTCGAGCGGGGCCGGCGGCTGGTAGGCGATGGTGGCGTGATCGGGCACGGTCTGGAGGTCGGATACGGGGACAGGCGACACGATATCAGCCCGGTGCTGCGATGCAGAACACGGGACATCGACGCCGGGCCGTGCCGCTCGCGCCGCATTCGCCGTCTGCAGCGAGTGGTGGGCGTCGGTACACTGGATCGTCCTCCGCCCGCATCCCGTCTCCTGCACATGCATCCACTGCTCCTGCTTTCCGTCCTGCTGCAGATCGGCTGCGCGGTCCATGTACTGCGCACGGGCCGCCCGATGTACTGGCTGTTCCTGCTGCTGATCGGCTCGTACGTGGCGGTCGCCATCTATCTGATCGCCGAAATCCTGCCCGACCTGCGCCACAGCCGCGGCGCGCGCCGCGTGCTGCGCGGCGCGCAGCAGCGCATCGACCCCGAGCGCCGCAAGCGCGAGGCCACGCGCCAGCTGGAAGTGGCCGACACACTCGACAACCGCCTCCGCCTGGCCGAGGAAAGCCTGCATGCCGGCGATTTCCAGCAGGCCGCCGAGCTCTACCGCTCCGGCCTGCGCGGGCACTACGCCACCGACCCGCACCTCATGCTGGGCCTGGCGCGCGCGCAGTTCGGGCTGGAGCTGCCGGCCGAAACGCGCAGGACGCTGGAGGAGTTGATCGCGGCCAATCCCGACTTCCGCTCCGCCGACGGCCATCTGCTCTACGCCCGCGCGCTGGACGGCTGCGGCGACACCGACCGGGCGCTCGAGGAGTACGAGGCCGTGACCCAGGGCTTCCCGGGCGAGGAGGCGCGTGTGCGCCACGCGCTGCTGCTCAAGCGTCTGGGCCGCCGCAGCGAGGCCGACGCGCTGTTCGCCGAAAGCCTGAAGCGTGCCGAGCTGGCGCCGAAGTATTACGCCCGCGACCAGCGCGAGTGGCTGGAAATCGCCAAGCGCGAGCGCTCACCCGACGCGGCGCGCTGAGAGCCGGCAGCGCTGGCGCCGACCTGCGCTCCGTGTGCACGGAGCGGCGCGACGGCTCGACCGCGGCATTGCTCGCCTGTCCATTGCCCGCCTGCCCATTGCCCGCCGAGGCATTGCCCGCCGGGGTTGGCCCGCCCGCTTCGCCTTCCAGACATTCCCCAGGCTCTCCGCACCCGCTCCGCATGTCCCAGCGTCCCGCCCTGCCCACCGCCCTGCCCGACTGGCTGCCGCCTGCGGCCGCGCATGCCGGCGCGCCGGTGCTGGTGGGCTACAGCGGCGGCATGGATTCGCATGTGCTGCTGCGGGCGCTGGTGGGTCTGCGCGGGCGCGCCGAGGTGCGTGCGGTACATGTGGATCATGGCCTGCATCCGGAGTCCGCGGCCTGGGCGCAGCACTGTGCGGAGGTCTGCGCGGCACTGGGGGTCGCGCTCGAGACCCGGCGGGTGCGGGTCGACATCGACGGCCCGCTGGGGCTGGAAGGCGCCGCCCGGTCCGCGCGCCGCGCGGCCTTCGCCGAGTGCCTGCGCCCCGGCGAAGTGCTGGCGCTGGCGCAGCATCGCGACGACCAGGCCGAAACCTTCCTGCTGCGCGCGCTGCGCGCCTCCGGCACCGACGGCCTGGCGGCGATGCGGCCCTGGCGCAGGTTCGCGGCGGGCTGGCTGTGGCGGCCGCTGCTGGCGACGCCGCGCGACGCGCTGCGCACGCTCGCCCGGACGCAGGGGCTGCGCTGGGTGGAGGACCCGTCGAATGCCGGCACCGACCGCGACCGCAATTTCCTCCGCCATCGCGTATTGCCGCTGTTGCGCGAGCGCTGGCCGCAGGCCGATGCCGCCTTCGCCCGCGCGGCGGCACTGTCGGCCGAGAGCGCGGATCTGCTGCAGGCGGACGACGCACAGCTGCTGGCGAGCGTGACCAGAGGCGACGGCGACGGGCTGTCGGTGCCCGCGCTGGGTACACTGCCCGCGGCGCGTCGTGCGCGGCTGCTGCGGCGCTGGGTCGCGCTGGGCGGCAACGCTTCAGCCGCAGGCGACGATGCGGGTGGCGACGCGGGCGACGGCGCAGGCATTCCGCCGCCGGATGACACCGAAGTCACGGACGACCGCGTCCACGGCCGGCACAGCGCTCCGCCGCTGCCCGCCGCGGGTCTGGCGTGGATCGAATCCGCCCTGCTCGGCGAGGACCACGACACCCGCGCCCGCTTCGCGTGGGCCGGCTGGCGCATCCGCCGCTGGCGCGACGGACTCTATCTGTTGCGCGATGACGACGATGCCGACGGTCTGGTCGATGTCGAACACGCTGACGATGCGCTCGACACAGGCGATGCCGCGACCGCGCTGCGCTGGGATGGCGCCACGCCGCTCGCACTGCCCGACGGCGGGTGGCTGCATCTCGACGGCGCGCCCCGCTTCGCCGAACCGCTGCAGCTGCGGGCACGGCGCGGCGGAGAACGCATCCGCCTGCCGGGTCGCCGCCATCACCATCGTCTGAAGCAGGTGCTGCAGGAACGCGGCATCCCGCCGTGGACCCGCGCCCGGCTGCCGCTGCTGTTCGCGCCCGACGGTGAATTGCTGGCTGCGGGCGACCGCATTCTGGCGGCGTCGTTGGTCGAGTGGCTGACTGCACAGGGCGCCCGATTGCGTTGGCAGCGCGGCTGAACCCGGTTCGGGCAAGTCCGGTGTCTCCCGCTCGCCGCGGGGAAGCCTTACACTCCGCCGCATGGCCAAAAAGACATCCGCAGAAGCCTCTCCCGTCGCCGATTTCGAGCAGTCCCTGGATGCGCTGGAGTCGCTGGTCGAGAAGATGGAACAGGGGCAGATGAGTCTGGAGGACTCGCTCGCCGCCTACGAACGCGGCGTAGGGCTGTACCGGCACTGCCAGCAGGCGCTGGAACAGGCCGAACTGCGCGTGCGCCTGCTCACGGACGCCGACAGGCCCGAGCAGTCCACCCCGTTCGACGACGCCGCGGACGCACCGTGACCGCCGCCGATGCCGCGCAGGCGGATGCGCGCCTGCGCCACTGGCGCGCGCGCGTGGACGCCCGCCTGGAATCCATCCTGGCCGACCCGCCCGCCGCCGCTGTCCCGGGCAGCGAAGCGGTGACGCTCGACCACCCGCTCGCCGGCGACACCCGCCTGCGCGCGGCGATGCGCCATGCGGTGCTGCTGGGCGGCAAGCGCATGCGTCCGCTGCTGGTCTATGCCACCGGCACGCTGCTCGGCGCCGACGAGGATGCACTGGACGCCGCGGCCTGCGCGGTCGAATTGATCCACGCCTATTCCCTCGTGCACGACGACCTGCCGGCGATGGACGACGACGCCCTGCGTCGCGGCCAGCCCACCGTGCACGTCGCCTTCGACGAGGCCACCGCAGTGCTGGCCGGGGATGCGCTGCAGACCCTCGCCTTCGAGACGCTCGCGACCGCGCCCCTGCCGGCCGACGCGCGGGTGGCGATGGTGGCCGAACTGGCGCGCGCCTCCGGCATCGCCGGCATGTGCGGCGGGCAGGCGCTGGACATCGCCGCCACGGGCCGCGGCGATGCACTGGATGTGGCCGCGCTCGAACGCCTGCATGCGCTTAAGACCGGCGCGCTGCTGCGCTGCGCGGTACGCCTGGGCGCGGCCGTGGCGGGCGCCGATGCCGTCGCGCGCGCGGCGCTCGACCGCTACGCCGAAGCCCTCGGCCTCGCGTTCCAGATCCGCGACGACCTGCTCGACATCGACGGCGACAGCGCCACGCTCGGCAAGACCGCCGGCAAGGACGCTGCGCAGAACAAGGCGACCTTCCCCGGCCTGCTCGGACGCGATGCCTCCGAAGCGCGGCTGCAGGCGCTCAGCCAGGCGATGCACGACGCGCTCGATGCACCGCCGCTGCGCGCGAACGGCGGCGATGTCGCCATGCTCGCCCTGCTGGCACGACAGGTGATCGAACGCGCGCACTGAGCGCCTGCGTCCTGCGCACGTGCGGGCTGCGTCGTGCGTACGCACGCGGCTTGCGCGCGGCGCTTTCCGTCTGCGCGCGAGGCGACAAACGCAGGGCTCAGGCCGCGTCGCGCCTGCCTGCGAGGCCGCGTGCGGCGAACAGCTCCACCCGCTCCATCGGGATGTGGTCGCCGATGTCGCCACCGTAGTAGGTCTCCTCGATGCGGCCTTCGCCGTCGATCAGAAAGTCCGCCGGCAGCAGCGCGGTGTTGCGCCTGCCACCCTTGAAGCCCAGTTCGCGCATGCCGCGCAGCATCGCCGGGAAGCGGGTGAACAGCGCCTTGAGCTTGCCGGCTTTCGAGCTTTCGATGCCGTAGCGCTCGTGCGCGGTGTTGTAGGGGTCGGCCACGATCCGGAACGGCCGCGGCTGGCGGGCGATGAAGCGCCGCACCTCGTCTTCTTCCGAGGCGAACACCACCACCACATCCAGCCCCAGCTCGCGCAGGTCGCGATAGTTGTGGGTCAGTTCAAACACCCGGAAATTGCAGAACGGGCAGCTGGCTTCGCGGAAGATGGACAGCAGCAGCCGACGGCCGGAAGCGACCTCGACCGGATGGCCGTCGAGATCGCGCAGCGGAAGCGCGGGTGCGGTTTGCGGACGTGCGAGTCTCATGCGGGTTCCCCTGGTCGAGTCTTTCGGAATGGCCCGCCGGCGCGCCCGGGAGTGGGGGGCGCGACGGCGGTTCCAGGGGAGAGAGACGCCGTGCGCCGATTTCGGTGCGCGGGTTGCGCAACCGGTCTCGGGGTCGGGCGAGCGGCCTCGAGCGCATCGCCGGGGATGCTGGCAGAGGGCATGCTCCAGAGGGGGCATGCGATTGGAGGGCATGCTATTGGAGGGCATGCTCCAGCAATGCCGCACCGGGCGGGCCCGATGCGGCGGGACGGTCAGACGAAGCGGATCGTCAGCGGGTAGCGGTAGCGCTCGCCGTCGTAGGCCTTGAAACCGGCGACGATCGAAAGGACCACCCACGCCAGGCCCAATAGCCCCCACAGCGGCAGCACGATCAGCAGGCCGATGCCGAGCGTGAACACGGCGAAGATCAGGCCGACGACCGCGTACAGAAACATGCTGAGGTTGAAGTTGAGCGCATCGCGGGCGTGTTCGGCCGCGAATTCGGAGCGATCCCGGCACAGCAGCCAGACCACGAGGGCGGCGACCGCGCCCGCAACACCGGCGAACCAACTGGTGATCAGCGCCGCGAGCAGTGGTGCGAAATGCGCGGCGGCGGCCCACTGGCGATCCGAAGCGCCGAGCGCATCGCGATCTTCGGGGGAGAGGTCGAAACTGTCGTGCGTATCGGTATACATGGCGGGCTCCCGCAAGGGGTGGGTGCCCATCCATCATGGCGCCGTGCGGCGCGCACACAAGCCAACGAAAGACCTACCTGGAGCGCACACCCGGCGAACGCGCGGTTTGGCCTGCAAATTTGGATCTCCATATTCGGATCTCCATATTCGGACCTGAATAATCAGACCTGCATGTTCAGACCAGACCGGTCATCGCGCGGACAGCGCTGCTGTCAGGGAAGATGCGGCTCTCCACGGCCGCTTCCGGCACGCCCAGATGCGTGAGCAGCACGCCCTTGAACAGCGCGCGCAGATCGGTGGTGGCACGCAGATCGCGGCCGTCATGAAGGTCGCGCACACCCAGGCCCGGCCAATCGCCGGCGATCCGCCCGCCGCGCACCGCGCCGCCGGCGAGCAACGCATGACTGCCGACGCCGTGATCGGTGCCGCCGCTGCCGTTCACCGCGGCGGTGCGGCCGAACTCGGTCGCCAACACCACCACCGTGCGCGCCCAATCGGTGCCCAGGCCCTGCTCCACCGCGCGCAGGCCGGCATCCAGTTCGCCGAACTTGCGCTGCAGCGCCTGCGTCTGGCCGCGGTGGGTGTCCCAGCCGGTGTCTTCGACGAAACCCACCCGCGCGCCCTCGGCGCCGCGCATGCGCCGCGCGGCCGCGGCCAGCGCGTCGGGCAGGCGGAAGCCGCCGAGCCGGCGGCCAGCAGTGGCAGTGGCAGTGACAGTGGGTGTCCCGGTATTCGTCCCGGCATCCGCGCCTGAACCCGCCATCCCGCCCGCCATCTCGGCATCTTCCACCTGCAGCGCATCGTCGAATGCCGCCGCCAGCTGCGGATCGGCGGCGTACAGCGTCTGCAGGCGCAGCATCAGCGCATCGTCCAGCGGGCGCGGCAGCGGCGGCGACCAGGTTGCGACCCGCTCGGAGCCGCGCATCGCCAGCGGCATCACCTGCGCGACCGCGACACCTGCCGCATCGTCGCCGAGCGCGCCCACGCAGCGGCCCAGCCAGCCGTCGCGCGCGCCACCGGGGCGGTCGCTGCCGTTTTCCAGGCAGTCCTGGGCGTCGAAATGCGAGCGCTGGCGATACGGCGGCGCCACCGCCAGCACCGGCAGCAGCTGTTTGCGGGCGTAGAGCTGGTGCGCGAACGGCAGCGCGGGATGCAGGCCGAAGTGGCCGTCCAGCCGCAGCGCGTCGCCCACCGCAAGCGCGCCGCGCAACCGTGCGTAGTCGGCATCGCCCTGGGGCGGCAGCAGGTGCAGGCCATCCATCGCCCCGCGCAGCAGCACCACCAGCAACCGGGTGTCGGCGCCTGTCGCGGCGAGATTCAGGCGCGGCCACAGGCTGAGCGCAGCAGAGGCGCCGAGCGCGCCGAACGCGGCAAGCAGGCGACGGCGGGAGGGATCGAAGCGCGTCGCGCGGGTGGCGTCGATATCGACGGACATGGTCAGACTCTCCACTGGAAGGCGGGGCTGGCGAACAGCAGGGCATGGCCCTCCTGCGGCGATCCGGCGCGGCGCAGCAGCGCGCCGAGGTCGCCGCCGACGGCATCGGAACCGAGCGTCTGCCGTGCGAGTTCGGCGGGCAGCAGCGGGCTGCGCATCCGCGCGGCCAAGGCCGAGGCGGCCTGCACGCGCTTGCGCAGGGCATCGCCGGTGGCCCAGTCGGCGGTGGTGTCGGGGAAACCGGCCGGCGAGCGCGGGGTGAACACCGGCTGGCCCAGGCCATCGAGCAGACGCAGCAGGCCGCGCGCATCGTCGCCGAGCGCCAGATCGCCCGCGCGCATCGCGGCGACCACGAAATCGTCCGGCGTGCGGAATTTGCGCGCCTGCGGCGACCAGGCCGCGTCGTCGGTGACCATCGCGCGGTACAGCGCGGGCAGTGCGCCGCCGCTGCGCAGGTAGGCCGTCGCCATGCGTTCGACCAGCGCCGGTGGCGGCGCATCGGCCACGAAATGCCGCGCGAGCTTGAGACTCAGATGCCGCGCGGTGGCCGGGTGCAGGGCGAGATCGCGCAGGATCGCCCGCCCCTGCTCCAGCCCGTCTTCGGCATAGCGCCGGCCCAGCACCGTACGCGCGCCGGGCTCGTGCGCCACTGCGCGGAACACGAAGGCATGCTCGGCGTTCGCCAGCTGGCGCGGGCCGGGCGTGCCCCAGCCGCTGATCGCCCGCGCGAGTTCGCGCACGTCGTCCTGGCGGTAGCCGCCGTCCACGCCCAGGGTGTGCAGCTCCAGAATCTCGCGCGCGAGGTTTTCGTTGAGCCCGGGCACGCGCACCGGCCGGGGCGGCGCGGTCTGGGCCATCTCGTCATCGGCGTCGATGCCTGCGGCGGCCATCCGCGCACGACGCGCGGCGCGGCGTTCGGCGACATCGGCCAGGCGCGAGCCTTCACCCACCGAGGCCACGTTGTCGAGATACAGCAGCATGGCCGGGTGGGTTTCCACCGCGAGCAGCAGGTCTGCGAAGTTGCCGAGCACGTGCGGCCGAATCGCCTCGCGCTCCATCGGCGCGGCCTGGCTGCGCGCAGCGTTCTTGTCGGCGGAGACCGCGAAATGGTTGGACCAGAACCGCACCAGCCGCTCCTGGAAGGGCTGGGCGGTGGTCGCGGCATGCGCGTAGCGCAGGCCGATCTCGCGCACGCCCTCGCGCACCAGCGTACGCGCGCCGGCACGGCGGTCCTCGGGCATGGCCCGGGTGCGCGCGGCGCGGCGCTGCGCGGCGTCGACCGGCATGCGGTCGTCCTGCCCGGCCTGGCGCGCCGCGGCGGGGCGGGTCTGCGCCGCAGTCTGCTCGAGCGCGCCGCGCAGCAGTTCACCGCGGATGCGCAGCAGCTCCAGGCTCGACGGCAGCCCGGCGAATCCCTCCGGCACATGGGCCGGACGCAGCTGGGCGATCAGCCAGCCGCGGGGGTCGGCAGCGACTTCGGCGAGTTCGCCCGGGCGTGCGCCCAGTCCGAAGCGGTTGACGGCACTGAGCTGCGAGGGAGACGACATCGGGCGATCCTGCGGCGGCGATACGCAGCTAACGCCCGGCGCCCGCCCAGGTTGACCGGCAGGCGCGCGCCGACCGCACACACGAACGCCCCGGCCGGAGCCGGGGCGTTCGAAGAGAGCGGCGTAGATGACCAGGGCGCGAGGATGCCCGCGACCCGCCCTGTGCAGGACGTCGGGCCGCAATGCGGCCCGGGTGCGGACTTACTTCACCAGACGCAGCGCGAACGGGTAGCGATAGGCTTCGCCCTTCTGCGCAGCGAGCCCGCCGATCACGCAGAACACCGCGTTCAGCACCCAGACCAGCATCGGCAGGAAGAACAGGATGCCGAAGCTGATGAACATAAGCACGTAGGCGACGAACCACAGGATCGAGATGCTGATCTGGAAATTCAGCGCTTCGCGGGCCTGGTCGGTGACGAAGGCGCGGTCGGGCTTGTCCTTGTGCAGCAGCCAGACGACCACCGGCACGACCACCCAGAACAGGATGCCGCCGAGGTGGGTCAGCATCGCGAGGGTCTTGTCGTCCTGCGAGGCGGCGGCCCCGGCGCCCTCGGGTGCGGGCGGTGCCTGGGTGTACTGGTCGAAATCGGACATGGGGTTCTCCGGCTGAAGGATGGATGGTGCGGCGTGGGTGGGTGTGGAGACCGCATCAGGACTATAAACGTCAACCCTCACCGGCAACGGTCATGGCGCCGACCAGCAGCGACCCGCAGCGGATATGCGAGCGCGGGTCGATGTCCGCGCCGATGGCCTCGATGCGCTCGAACATCTCCGGCAAGGTGCCGGCGATGGTGATCCCGGCCACCGGCCAGGCGATCTCGCCGTTCTCCACCTTGAACCCGGCGGCGCCACGCGAATAGTCGCCGGTGACGACGTTCACGCCCTGCCCCATCAGCTCCACCACCAGCAGGCCCTCGCCCATCGCGCGTGCCATCGCCGCGAGATCGGTCGCATTCGCGGACACGTCCAGGTTGTAGGTGCCGCCGGCATTGCCGGTGCTCTCCAGGCCGAGCTTGCGTGCGGAATAGCTGCCGAGCAGGTAGCGGGCGAGCACGCCGTCGTCGATCAGCGCGGATTCGCGCGCGGCCACGCCTTCGGCGTCGTAATTGCCCGACTGCAGGCCGCGGCGCAGGAACGGACGCTCGACGATCGACAGCCACGAGGGAAGGATGCGCTGGCCCAGGCGGTCGAGCAGGAAGCTGGAACGTCGGTACAGCGCGCCGCCGGAGGCACCCTGAACCAGATGGCCGATCAGGCTGCGCGCCACGTCCGGCGCGAACAGCACCGGCATGCTGCCGGTGGGCAGGCTGCGCGGCGCCAGGCGCGACACCGTGCGCTCGGCGGCCTTGCGCCCCACCGCCTCGGGGGCTTCCAGGTCGTCCGCGGCCACACCGTAGGTGTACCAGTGGTCGCCCTGCATGCCGGCGCCTTCGCCGGCGATGAGCGCGCAGGAGATCGTATGCCGGGTACTGCGCTCGCGTCCGAGGAACCCGTGGCTGTTGGCGTACACGCCGATGCTCTCGCTGGCGGCGACGTTGGCGCCTTCGGAATTGGTGATGCGGCCGTCCGCATCGCGCCCCGCGGTTTCGCAGGCGATCGCCAGATCCACCGCGCGCTCGGCGTCCAGCGCCCAGGGATGCCACTGGTCGAACTCCGGCCAGTCGCCGTCGGTGCCCGGCCGCGCCATGCGCTCGGGATCGGCCAGGCCGGCAGCGTCGTCGTCCTCGGTGTGCCGGGCGATGGCGCAGGCCTGGGCGACGGTGGCTTCGAGACTCTCGGCGCGCAGGTCGGCGGTGGAGGCGCTGCCCTTGCGCCTGCCAAAGTAGACGGTGATGCCGATGCTGCGGTCGCGGGTGGATTCGATGGTCTCCACCTGGCCCATGCGGGCGGAGACGCTCAGGCCGCGGTCCTCGCTGCAGTCGACTTCGGCCTGGCTGGCGCCCAGCGCGCGGGCCCGGGCGAGCAGACGCTCGGCGAGATCGGACAGGCGCTCCAGGCGTTCGCGGCTGTCGTCGCGCGGCGCGGCGGGCGAGGATGCCACGGTCGAGGATGCTGAAGACGCGACGGAAAGCGGGGCGGAAGCGATCGGGTTCAATGCTTTATCCTGTGTGGACGGGCCGACGGCCCGAAACGAATTCCCGGTCCTGAGACCGTCATAGAGCGTACGTCACGATGCGAGGCCGCGACCCAGACACCGGCGAGTTCCTCTCGCCCAGCCGAAGCCAGCAGCGGCGCGATGCGCTGGAGGTGCTGGACCTGGCCCGGCAGCTGTCGCAGCTCACGCCGCAGCAGCTGGACCGGCTGCCGATCCCCGAGACCCTGCGCCCGCACATCGACGAGACCCGGCGCATCACCTCGCACATCGCGCACAAGCGCCAACTGCAGTATCTGGCGAAACAGATGCGCAAGGAAGACGAGGAGGCCCTGCACGCCATCCGCGATGCACTGGACGTGCATGGCGACGCGGCGCGCGAGGAAGCCGCGCGTCTGCACCGCGCCGAGCGCTGGCGCGAACGGCTGATCGACGAGGGCGACGCCGCGCTGGCCGAGCTGCTGGACGCGCACCCGGACGCCGACCGCCAGCGGCTGCGCCAGCTCGCGCGCAACGCGCAGGAGGAACGCAACAAGAACAAGCCGCCGCACGCCTTCCGCGAGTTGTTCCGCGAACTGCGGGAATTGCTGGCCGAGTCCGGGGACGATGGCGACGCCGAAGACGCCGTGGGGGATGACCTCGGCGGCGGCGAGCGCGAAGACTGACACCTTGGGACGCTTCGGCCCGATCGACCCCGCGCTGAAGGCGGCGATGGACTGGCAAACCCGCCTGCTTGCGGACGGGTTCGACGCGCTCCCCGAGTTTTTGGCGGCGTATCCGGACGCGGACCCGCGGGAGCTCAAACGCATGATCCAGCAGGCCCGCGCCATGCGCCGTACCGGCACGCCGCGCGTTCTGCTGCGCCACCTGCGGGCGCTGGAAATACGCAGGCGCGATGCGGTGGCGGAGGCGGAGGCGGAGGCGGAGGCGGAGGCGGAGGCGACAAGCAGCCTAGACGGGGAAGATTGCGGCTGAAATCGCACGGGGCGCGGCGCCGCATCGGCAGCCCGCGCGCCTATCCCTCGCTCGATGTCATCCCGAGCGCAGCGAGGGACCTGCTTTTTTCGCGCACAGTGGACTGCTGAAAAGCAGGTCCCTCGCTGCGCTCGGGATGACAGGGTCATGGCCGCGTGCTGTCGACGTCGGATTCGGGCCTTGGGCCGGGACTCGGACTCGGACTCGGACTCGGGCTCGAAGTCGGAATTTGAGTCGGATGCCGGGTCAGAATCGAACCGACGACGCCAAAGCTCACGCCCGCGTCCCTCCCACCGTCAGCCCCTCGATCAGCAGCGAAGGCTGGCCCACCCCGACCGGGACGCTCTGCCCGTCCTTGCCGCAGGTGCCGACGCCATGGTCGAGCGCGAGGTCGTGGCCGATCATCTTCACCCGCTGCATGGTCTCCGGGCCGTCGCCGATCAGGGTGGCGCCCTTGACCGGCGCGGTGATCCTGCCGTCCTCGATGAGATAGGCCTCGGTCGCGGAGAACACGTATTTGCCGGTGGTGATGTCGACCTGGCCGCCGCCGAAGTTCACGGCGTACAGGCCTTTCTTCACCGCGCGGATCATGTCCTCGGGGCTGTCTTGGCCGGCGAGCATGTAGGTGTTGGTCATCCGCGGCATCACCAGATGCGCGAAGGACTGGCGACGGCCGTTGCCGGTGGGCGCGGCGCCCATCAGCCGCGCGTTGTGGGTGTCCTGCATGTAGCCGACCAGGATGCCGTCCTCGATCAGCGTGGTCGAGGATGTGGGCGTGCCCTCGTCGTCGATGTTGAGCGAGCCGCGGCGGCCATCCAGGGTGCCGTCGTCGACGATGGTCACCCCGGGCGAGGCCACGCGCTGGCCCATGCGTCCGGCATAGGTGGAGGTGCCCTTGCGGTTGAAGTCGCCTTCCAGGCCGTGGCCCACGGCCTCGTGCAGCAGCACGCCCGGCCAGCCGCTGCCGAGCACGACCGGCATGACCCCGGCCGGCGCATCCACCGCTTCGAGATTCAGCAGCGCCTGGCGCAGGGCCTCGCGCGCGAATGTCTCGGGCTGGCCCTCGCCGAGCAGGCGCTCGTAGCCGTACCGGCCGCCGTAGCCCGCGCTGGCGCTCTCGCGGCGGCCGTTCTGTTCGACCACCACCTGGATGCCCATGCGCACCAGCGGGCGCACGTCGCCGGCGATCACGCCGTCGGTGCGCGCGACCAGCACGGTGTCGACCGCTGCCGCCAGGGTGACGGTGACCTGCTTCACCCGCGGATCGGCGGCGCGCAGCAGGCGGTCGATGCGCCGCATCGCTTCGAGCTTCTCCTCGTTGGGGCAGGCGTCCACCGGATCGAGCGCCGGGTACAGACGGTGGCCCGCGGCGGGAGCGAGCGCCAGCGGCGCGTGGCTGCGGCCATCGCGGGCGATGGCGCGCGCGGTGCGCGCGGCGTTCAGCAGCGTCTCGCCGTGGATCTCGTCGGAATACGCGAAGCCGGTCTTCTCGCCGGAGATCGCACGCACGCCCACGCCCTCGTCGATCGCATGGCTGCCGTCCTTGACGATGCCGTCCTCCATGACCCAGCTCTCGCGACGGGTGTGCTGGAAGTACGCATCGCCGAAATCGACGCCCGGCCCGAGCAGGGCGCCGAAGACCCGGTCGATGGCGCCGGAGTCGAGGCCGGCCGGGGTCAGCAGTCGGGACTGTGAGAGCTGGAGGAAATCGGTCATGCGGGACGGGTCCGGAAGGGAGTCGCGATGCGACAGGTATGGCGGCGATGCGGCGGGGTTGCAAGCCGCAGGCCGGAAGCGGGCCTGCGCGCTTGCCGCAGAAACGGGGCCTAGCGGCGCGGAGGACGCGGCCGATCGGGCCTGCACCGCCCCACGTCCGCCCGCGCAACGACGTCGGCAGGGCCTCAGCCGGATGCGCGCGGAGCGTCGCGCGCCGGGCGGGGGCGCGGCGGCTCCGCGCGCGCGGGCGACCCGCGCGAGGGCGCCGGACGCTCGATCACGTCCACCTTCGGGTCCTTCCAGGGGCCGGTGACGCGGTAGTTCTTCGCGGCCATCTCGCCGATGGGCTTCTGCAGCACGGCATTCGCGACCGCGCCGACCGCCGCGCCCACCGGGCCGCCGGCGATCGCACCGACCGCGGTCAGCAGGTTGCCGGCCTTGGGACGGACCTCGATCGTCTGGTCGAAGGTCTGCGCGCGCAGGTCGGCGCTGCCGCGGATGGCGATGGCCGCCGCCGGGCCGTCGATGTCCAGATCGTCGCTGCGCGCGCTGCCGTCGGCGAAACGCACGGTGCCGCCGAGCTTGTTGAAGGCGAAGCCCTTGGAGAAGAAGTCGCGGAAGTCGAGCAGCAGCCGGCGCGGCAGCTGGGCGAGGCTGAGCAGGCCGAGCACGCGACCGGTACTGCCGGGCTCGACCTCGGCCAGCCGGCCTTCCTTCATGTCCAGACGCAATTGCCCTTCCAGTGCCGGCAGCCGGAACTGCATCGGGCTGCCCGGCCAGGCGGCCTGGAAGCGCGCGGTCCCGCGGCCTTCGGCAATCATCCCGCCCACGCCGATATCGGCCAGCAGCGCGCCGAAGTCATCGCTGACCAAGGTCGCGTCCAGCGCGGTCCGGCCACCGGCACCACCGGACCAACGCCCGGTCAGGTCGAGACGGCGGCCGTCTGCGCGGGTCTGCAGGCGCTGGATCTCCAGCGCGCCGGGAGCCGGCCGCGAGCGGAACACCGCCTGCCCGAGGCGCGCGTTCAGCACGCGAAGATCGTCCACGTCCAGCGCCAGCGGCGGTACGCGGGCAGGGTCGATGTCGCTGCTGGACGGGACGGAGGCCGCAGACGCCTCACCGCGCGCAACCGAACCGCCGGAGCCGCCTGAGCCAACGGAACTGCCGGCTGCGGCGCCGGCAGCGGGCGTCGATGCGGACGAGGCTGCGGTCGCGGCGGTGTCCGGCCGCCAGTGCAGGCGCTGCAGGCGGCCGACGATTTCGCCGCCGGCGGCATCGGGAATCTGCAGGCTGCCGGCGAGCGCCGGGCCATCGAAGCGCGCCGCCAGCCCGGCCTGGGCAGGCTCAAGCTGCAAACGGGTGTCGGGGAAGGCCGCGCCCAGCATCCGCAGGCTGTCGGCGCGCACATCCACCTGGCGCAGGGGCAGCCCCCCGCCTTCGCCGCCGCCTCCGCGCAGCAGCGCGGCCCACTCGATCGCATCGAGGGTCGGCGTGCGGCCGGTCAGCACCAGCCCGCTGGCCGGCGGCGCCTCGGTCACGCGGGACTGGCCGAACACCACGCGCATGCCCATCCCGCCCCCCGCGCCTGCTCGCTCACGCGCGCGCAAGGCGAGGCGCTGACCGAACGCGAGCGCGATCTCGCCGCGCTCCAGCGGCAGGGCCAGTTCGATCGTGGTCGGCAGCGGCTGTGCGGACGGTTTGCGCATCGGCGCCGGGAGCGCGAGGTTCATGCCCACCAGGTCCGAGCGCAGGCTCAGCCGCGACGGCCCGGATTCGGGCCGAGCGCTGCGGGCAGCCGGGCCGGCCGCGGGGATGGCGATGCCGGCGGTCCAGCGCGAGCGGCCGGACACGTGCGGGCGCAGCCAGTCCAGATCGGGCACGCGCGCCAGCAGGTCCTCGGCGCTCATGGTCGCCTCCAGCTCGGCCTCGAAGCCCTGCGCGGGGTCGCGCACATGCCCTGTTCCGGCGCGCAGCGACAGCCGGCCCTGCTGGCGGTCGTACTGTGCCTGGAGGCCGTCGGCGGTGAATCCGTTCTGGTCGTAGCGGACCGTGCCGGTCACGCCGTTGAAGGCCAGATTCCACTCGGTATCGGCCAGACGCACGCCGCGCAGCTGCACCGACCCGGCGACGCGCTTGCGGGCGTCATCCCGGTCGTGCAGGCCCAGACGCAGCGCCACCGCCGCAGTGGCCGGCCCCTGGATCTGCAGGCTGGCCATGGCCTTGCCGTAATCGCCCTGCAGCGGGCTCTGCCGCAGCAGGGCGAGCATGCGTTTGGCGTCGTCCTCGCCACTCGCATCGATCCGCAGCGCTCCCTCGCGGAAATTGTCGATGCCGGCGACGAACTCGCCGATCCGCACCTCGCCCAGACGCGCGCTGCCGGCCACTTCGAAGCCGTTGTCGAAGAACGCGATCCGCGCATCCATGTCGGTGGCATCGGGCCACTCGGAGTGGAAACGCACGCGCATTTCTTCCAGTGTGGCGCGTGCGTCGAACACGCCGGGCGGCGGTGCACCGCCGGTGGCGATGAACGGCCAGTCGTCCAGGTCGCCGCGGATCACCACGCGGCCATCGCGCACCCAGCCGGTATCGATGGCGGTGTCGAGCCAGTCGATGAGGGACTGCGACATCGCCGATTTCGGCCAGAATTTCTCGGCCTCCACGGCCCGGGCATCGTCCAGATCCAGGGCGACGTCGATCTGCGGGCGGCTGCCGTCGCCCTCGAACCACAGGCCGCCGCGCGCATCGGCGCCGTAGCCTTCGCCGGCGATGCGCAGTGCCGGGGTCTCGACCCGCCAGCCCTGCGCCTCACGCCGGGCCACGACCTCACCGCCCAACCGCAGCGGATGCGGCACCCTGAATCCGGTCGGCCAGTCGAAACGCGCGCGGGACTGCGGATCGAAGGCGAACACCAGGCTGTTGCCATCGCCGCTGAGGTGGCCGGCCAGACCGGTGATGCCCGGCGTGCCGCCCACGCTGTCGAAACCCAGCGCGCGGATGTCGGCACCGATGCGCAGCGCCCCGTCGGCGAAGGCGTGGGTGGACGTGGAGGGGGTGTCCGGGGTGTCCGGAACGGGGGGCGTGTCGTCGCCCGGAGCGTCGCCAGGATCATCGCCCTGAGCAGCCGCCTGATCGATCGCGGCGACGGCGACGGCGGCGGCAGGTGCGGGCGCAGCGGTGGCCGGCGTCGGCGGGCGCAGGCCGGCGACCTCGATCCGTTCCAGCACCGCCTGCGGCCGCGATGCCGACAGCCAGCGGCGCAGGCCTGCGGGCAGGCGGTCGCTGAGCGCGGCCACCGCGATCAGCGGCGCGGCGTCGATGCGCTCCGCGCGCAGCCCGTAGCGACGGCCGCCGGCCAGCAGCAGGCCATCCAGCCGCTGCGGCTCCTCGCCGCGGCGCGTCTGCACCCGCAGACGCTCGGCGTCCAGACGCCAGCCCTCGGCCTCGCCGCGCCAGAACAACGTGGCCTGCAGGGCGGCGAAATCCGCCCGCGGCCGCGACGCGCCGGCATTCTGCTGCAGCGGTGCGCCGCGCAGGCCGACATTCTCCAGATCCACTTCGGCAGCGACTCTGGCCACCTGACGGTTGTCGAGCGTCGCCCAGACCCGCAGGTCGCCCTGCCCCGCCACCACGGCCACGCCGAAGGCACGCAGCAGCTCCGACCAGCCGCCCAGTGCGGCATCCTCGGTGGCGGCGTAGAACCGGCCGTCGCCGCTGGCGCGGTCCAGCACGAAACTCGCACGCAGCGGCGCGTCCTTCGCGCGCATGCGCGCCCGCGCACCGGCGCGCAGCTGCGCGGCGTCCACCTGCAGGCGCAGGTCGATCTCGGGCACTCGCGCACGGATGCCCAGCGACGGCGCGTCGATGCCGAGACTGGCGTCGACCAACTGCAGCTCGCCCAGGCCCTCGAGCGCGGCGAGCGGGTCGCCGCCGCTCTGCTCGCCGGGCAGACCGCGCACGGTCCAGCGCCCGTCCGCGGCGCGGACCAGGGTCAGCTGCAGGCCGCGCAGGCGCAGCTCGGTGAACGAGCGCCCCGGCAGCAGGCCGGCGTACTGCGACACCAGCACCTCGGCCTCGCCGACCGGGATGACCTCGCGGCCCTGACCGATCCGCAGGCCTTCCAGCCGCAGCAGCGGCCCGCGCCGGGTCCAGGCGGTCTCCACCCGATCGAACGCCACGGGACGTTCCGCCCGCGCGCTCAGCCACTCGGCGATGCGATCCGGATGGCGCTCGGCCAGCGGCAGCAGTTGGCTCATCACGCCCGCCGCCAGCGCCATCAGCACCAGCGAGACCGCGACCGTGTACCACAGCCCGCGACGGGCCATGCGCAGCCGGCGGCGCAGGGGGGTGTGGGTCATGGCGTGGCTCCTGTGGAGCCGGGATTGGGGATACGGGATACGGGATTCGGGCGCGTGGCGCCGGGATTGGAGATTCGGAATGCGGGTTTCGCAAGGGCGGGGATCGTGGGGACGGTCATACGCGTTGCTGTCGGCTTACTGCGAAGCAAGCACAAAGCAGATCCCTCGCTGCGCTCCACTGCTGTCCGGAATACGTTGTTCCCGTTCGTCCGCGAAGCTTCCCATCCAAGCGTGATCTGCGATTCGGAATCTGGCGCAATTCGAGTCGTGCGCACATCGACTCCCCTCTCCCTCCGGGAGACGGGCTGGGGGTGAGGGTCGGCAAAGCGACCAGGCATCAACCCTCTGCGCGGCTGCCGCACCCTCATCCGGCCCTGCGGGCCACCTTCTCCCGAGGGGAGAAGGACACCGCACAGGCACACTGAAGATATTCCGGACAGCAGTGCGCTGGGCTCGGGATGACAGGGATTGGGCCGGGAATCGAGAACCTGGAGCGCGACATCGAAGCTCCCATCGACAGCCGCGGGCGCGGAGCCACCCCGTTGTTGGCGCATCCCGCATCCCGATTCCCGAATCCCGAATCCCGGCGCCACGCGCCCGAATCCCGAATCCCGAATCCCGGCTTTAGAGCAGCACCACATCGAACTGCTCCTGGGTGTACTGTTCGTCGGCGGTGAAGCGGATCGACTTGCCGAGGAATTCCTCCAGTTCGGCCACGGCAGCGGATTCCTCGTCGGTGATCCGGGTCACCACCTTGGGCGAGGCGATGACCATCAGCGTCGCGGCCTCGAACTGGCGCACCGCGCGGGTGATCTCGCGGAAGATCTCGTAGGTCACGGTTTCGGCGGTCTTGAGCATGCCGCGGCCGCCGCATTCGTGGCAGGGCTCGGACAGCTGGCGCTGCAGGCTCTCGACCGTGCGCTTGCGGGTCATCTCCACCAGGCCCAGCGGCGAGAAGTCGTAGACCGTGGTCTTGGCGTGGTCCTTGGTGAGCGACTTCTCCAGCGTGCGCAGCACCTGGCGGCGGTGCTCGGGGTCGCTCATGTCGATGAAGTCGATGATGACGATGCCGCCCAGGTTGCGCAGCCGCAGCTGGCGCGCCACCGCCTGCGCCGCTTCCAGATTGGTGCGGTAGACGGTCTCCTCCAGATTGCGCTGGCCGAGGAACGACCCGGTGTTGACGTCGATGGTGGTCATCGCTTCGGTCTGGTCGATCACCAGATAGCCGCCGGATTTCAGCGGCACTTCCTTCTCCAGCGCGCGCTGGATCTCGTCCTCCACGCCGTACAGGTCGAACACCGGGCGCGCGCCGCCGTAGTGCTCGATCTTCTCGGCCAGCTCGGGCATGTACTGCGCGGCGAAGCTGCGCAGCTTGTCGCAGGTCTCGCGCGAGTCCACCTTCACCTTGTCGACCTCGCGGCGCAGCAGGTCGCGCACCGCGCGCATCGGCAGGGTCAGGTCCTCGTACACGCGCGCGCCGACGCGGGCCTGGACGACGTTGCGCTCGACCAGCGCCCAGGCGCGCTCGAGATAGGCGATGTCCTCGGCCAGCGCCTCGTCCGGCTGACCCTCGGCATTGGTGCGGACGATATAACCGCGCGGCGCGGCGGCGTCCAGATTGTGCGCGGCGACCAGCGCCTTGAGCCGCTGGCGCTCGGCCTCGTCCTCGATCCGCGACGACACCCCGACCACCCGCGACTGCGGCAGCAGCACCAGGTAGCGCGAGGGGATGCTGATCTGCGTGGTCAGGCGCGCGCCCTTGGTGCCGATCGGGTCCTTGACCACCTGGACCACGATCTCCTGGCCTTCGCGCAGCAGTTCGGTGATCGACGGGGTGTGGCCGTTGCCCGCCGCCACCGGCGCGGCGGCCGAAGCGTCGGGCTCCAGGCCGTCGTCGAGCGCGGGCGCGGCGTTGGGGCGGAGGATGTCGTTGGCGTGCAGGAAGGCCGCGCGGTCGTGGCCGATCTCCACGAACGCCGCCTGCATGCCCGGCATCACCCGCTGTACCCGGCCCTTGTAGATGTTGCCGACGATGCCGCGCCGCCAGCCGCGTTCGATGTGCAGCTCCTGCAGCATGCCGTTCTCGACCACCGCCACGCGGGTCTCGCGCGGGGTGACGTTGATCAGGATCTCCTCGCTCATGCCGCGCTCCGTGCGTCGCCGAGGGTCGGGGCCAGGCCGAATCCGCGGAGCAGGCCCGCGGTCTCGTACAGCGGCAGCCCCATCACCCCGGAGTGGCTGCCCGACAGGTGCGCGATGAACGCCTGCGCCGCGCCCTGGATGCCGTAGGCGCCGGCCTTGCCGCGCCATTCGCCGCCGTCCAGATAGGCGGCCAGCAGGTCCTCGTCCAGTGCGCCGAAGGCCACCTCCGAGACCGACAGCGCCTCGGCCTCGCGCCCGGCGTCGACCAGATACACCGCCGAGAGCACGCGGTGGCTGCGCCCGGCCAGGCTGCGCAGCATCGTCGCGGCGTCGGCGGCGTCGACCGGCTTGCCGTAGATGCGGCCGTCCAGCACCACCTCGGTGTCGGCCGCCAGCACGCAGGCGCCGGGGCTGGCCGAGACCTGCAGCAGGCCGGCGCCGGCCTTCTCGCGCGCCACCCGGCGCACGTAGTCCTCGGCGGCTTCGCCGGGGCCGGGGTGTTCGGGGATGTCGACGTCGATCACGTCGAAGGGGAGGCCGAGACGGGCGAGCAGTTCGCGGCGCCGGGGGGATTGCGAGGCGAGATAGAGCATCGGACTAGGATACCGTGCGCGACGCCCGCGCCAGTCGCCGGGAATCGTGCGCACGCGCACGAACCCCGTGCGGCCTCATCGCGCGTTCACGCCGCGCGGCCCAGGCTCGCCGCGGCGTACGAGGCGATGCCGGGCGCGCGGCCCCGGGCCCGCATCCGTCCCTGCCCTCCCTCCACCGATCCATCCACGTCGACATCCCACGTCCATGACGCCCTCTTCCGCCACGAGATCTTCCGCCATGACATCCCATCGCCCCACGGTCTTCTCCATGTCTGCGTCCACGCCTTCCGCCGCGACGCAGGGCGCCCCGTCCCGCCGCTCCGCCGCCCCCACTCCGAGGATGCGGCGGTTGCCGCAGTCCCTCGCAGCGGCGATGCTGGGGCTCGCGCTCGCCACCGGAAGCCTCGCCATGCCGTCCGCCGCACACGCCCAGAACGCGCAGACCGCTGCGCCTGTCTCCACCGACGGCACCCTGCTCAGCGTGGTCGCCGACGCCCAGGTCAGCCGGGCGCCGGACATCGCCACGCTGTCCGCGGGCGTGGTCGTCCAGGCGGCCGACGCCAACGCCGCCATGCGCGCGAATGCGGCCCAGATGAACAAGGTCATGGCCGCGATCAAGGCCGCCGGCATCGCCGACCGCGACGTGCAGACCAGCGGCGTGAGCCTGTACCCGCAGTACCGCTACGCCGAGAACCAGCCGCCGGCGATCACCGGCTACCAGGCCAGCAACACCGTCAACGTGAAGGTGCGCGACATGAGCCGCCTGGCGGCCACCCTGGACGCGCTCGCCGCCAGCGGCGCCAACCAGATCAACGGCCCCACCTTCGAGATCGACCAGCCCGAAGAGGCCTACGACGAGGCGCGCGTGGCCGCGCTCGCCAAGGCCCAGGCCCGCGCGAAGACCTACGCCGATGCGCTCGGCCTGCGCGTGCGCCGGATCGTCAGCATCCAGGAAGGCGGCGCGCAGCAGCCGGGCCCGGTGCCGGTGATGCTCAAGTCCATGCGCGCCGAGGCGGAGGACACGCCGATCGCCCCGGGCGAGAACACCCTGTCGGCCACGCTGAGCGTGGTGTTCGAACTGGGACGCTGAGCCGGGAGCCGGCATTCGGGGCGGCTGCCACGGCCGGCCCCGACGCCGGCGGCGCCTCGCCGCGCGCCGCCGGCGTCCGCCGTCCCCGCCCCATTCGTCGCCGTGATGCGCGACCGTCGCGGCGGAACGCCGCCGACGGCCGTCGTCAGCCCTTGACCGAGCCGACCCGCGACACCGCCCAGGACAGGCTACCGCTGGTGCGGTAATTCCAGTTGTACTTGCGGAAGGGGCTGTTGCGGTAGGCGGTGGCGCCGCTGGCCGGCGCGGTCGGGCGCGTCCACTCGTTCACTTCGTAGCTGTACACGCGGTACAGCTCGTCGGCCGCCTGACGCAGGCTCTCGTCCGGCTGCCCGGTCAGCAGGCTGAAGTAGTAGCTCCAGGCCAGCGCGCCGGCCACCGGCAGCGCATGGTCCGGGGCCGCGCCGTCGGCGGCGTAGGTGCTGCCGTCGATCAGGGTCACGTAATCGACCATGCGCAGGTCTTCGGGCACGCCGGTGTAATAGCTGCGCTGCGCCGGCGGATATGGTTTGGCGGCGTACTTGAGCGCGTTGCCGCTGCGGCGGATGAAGTGGGCGATGGCCGGATCGTCGGTGAGCGCATACGCGCGCACCATAGAGTCGATCACATAGGGCGTCTGCCAGAAACTCACCAGCAGGCTGCCGCTCGGACCGTTGCCTTCCTGGCTGCCGTACTTCCACAGCCCGCCGTCGACCCGGTTGGCCGGCAGCGCGCCGCCGGCGCCGTTCTGGTGCCAGACCAGATTGGCGGTGAGCGTGCGCACGCGTTCGCCGTAGGTGCGGGTGGCGCCGGCCTTGTACGGCACATCGCCGAACAGTTCGTAGGCGATGGCGTGCGCCATCAGCTTGATGCCGACATGGCGCTCGGTGTAGCTGGAGGTCGGCGACCAGCGGTCGGGCTCGTCGCCGGCGTCCTCGTGCGCCTTGGCCGCCCAGCGCGCGCCCTCCTTCGCCAGCTCGTCGCCGGTGAGCCAGTGCGTGTAGGCCAGGCCTTCCGGATAGCTGTACATGGTGCCGTTGGAGCCGATGTAGCCGGCCGGATTGGGCGCCTTGAGCCGGAACGCGCCGACCGCCGCGTCCGGCGTGGTGCCGGGCGGGTAGAGATTGACCCGGTAGAACTCGGCCGCGCGCACCGATTCGCGCAGCGCCTTGAGGAAGCCGCTGCGGAAATACAGCACGTAGAAGGCGCTGACCCGATCGTACAGCCAGGGCTCGCCCTCGCCCGCCTTGTACGGGGTGAGGAACGAGCCGGCCGCGCGCGGGTCGTCCTCGTTGATGTGCGCGTAGAAGAAGTTCTTGCTGGCGTACATCTGCTCGTCGTAGCGCGGCCAGTGCTGCGTGGCGTCCATCAGCGCCGGGTCGTCGCGGGCCTCGGCGACCGCCGGGAGGAAGGGCCGCATCGGGCCGAACTTGAGCATGCCCGAAGACAACAGGGCCGGCTCCAGCAGCGCATACACGCGCGGCTCGCTCACCCCGTCGCCGGCGACGAAGCTGCCGGAGGTCACCGGCTGCCAGCCGTCGCGCGGATTCTGCAGGCTGCCCAGCGACTGGCCGCGGTTGCGGAAGCCCCACTCCACCTGGATGGCCTCGCCGGCCGGATGGCGCACGGTGAAGGCGTAGCGCAGCTGGATGCGCGCGATGCGCACCGAGGTGCCGTCGCGGCTGGCGTCCGAGAGGTGCCGCCAGGGGGTGAGTTGTTCGACCCAGGCGGGGATCTCGACGCCCTTGGCATCGAGCACGCGCACCTTGGAGAGGTCGGCCACGGTGACCGAATCGCGCGGGAACGGCAGGCCGAAGGTGACCAGCTGTGCCTGCCCGGTGGGCACGCCCTCGATCGGGTGCAGGCGCACGCTGGTCACGCCGTACATGCGCTGCGCCGGCAGCAGCGGACGCAGCGCACTCGGGCCGACGCTGTCCCCCGGAGCGCGCAGCGGCGCGACCGGCTGTGCGGGCGCGGCGGCGGGTGCCGCCGCCCGGACGGGCGCGCCGGCAGCCGGGTCGAGGCTCTCGCCGGCAGCGGCCGAGGCGGCGGCATCGTCGACGCGCAGCTCCGCGGCCGCCGGACGGCAGGCGGCGAGCGCGGTGGACAGCAGGAGGAAGGACAGACGCAGCGCGATCGCGCGGCGGCGGAGGGTGGAATCGTTCATGAGGCACCTTCTACGTGACCGCAGGCAGCGGCCACCGGGGGAATCGAAGGGAATGCGGACGCGCATTGCGCGCATGGAGCCGACGCGCGCGGACACGTTCGCGGCCATGCATTAGCGGCCGGGGGCACCGGCAAAACCGTGAAGTCGCTCGCAGTTATTGCTGCAAGCCCCTGTTTCGGCATGGATTTGACGGACAGGTTCACAGTCCGATGCCGCGCAGGACGGGCGATGGTGAGCGGCGCACGGCCAGCGGCATGAACAAGCGCTAAGCCTGACTGACGCCTGCGCGCCCCCCGCCGACGGCCGATGGCCACGCCCCAGGGCGCCGCAGCGCCTGCCTGCGCAGGCTCATGCCCGGTGATAGGGGTGATTGGCGAGCATGGCCGCCGCCCGGTACAGCTGTTCGGCCAGCACCAGCCGCACCAGCATGTGCGGCAGGGTGAGCGGCCCCAGCGACCAGCGCTCGTCGGCGCGCGCCAGCACTTCTTCCGAATGGCCCTCGGGCCCGCCGATCAGGAAGGCGAGGTCGCGTCCGCTCGCGCGCCAGTGTTCGAGGCGACGGGCCAGGTCTTCGGAGCTGTGCATCCGGCCGCGGCCGTCCAGCGCCACCACCAGCGGCGATTTCGGCAGCGCCGCCAACACGCGCGCGCCCTCGTCCTGCATCGCGCGGGCCGCGTCGCGGCCCTTGCCGCGCAGGCCGGGTTCGATCTCCACCAGATCCAGCGGCAGCCAGTGCGAGAGGCGTTTGCGGTATTCGGCGAAGCCGTCGGCGACCCAGGCCGGCGCGCGTTCGCCGACCGCGATCAGTCGGGCTTTCATCGCGCGCATGCTAGCAGCCGATGCCGCCGGCCCACGCGCGAGGATCGCGGCGCGATGTCATTCCGGCGTCATGCCGATGTCATCGCGGCGATACGCGCATCGCCAAGGATGCGGGCTCCCCCGACCGCCAGATGGAACCGTCATGCGCACACCGCCCGCCGTCGACACGCAGCAGATCCCGTCCGACCCCGCCCGCCGCCAGTTCATCGCCGGCTCCGCCGCCGCGATGGCGCTCGGCGCCACCGGCAGCCTCGGCGCCCTGTATTCGCGCCAGGCCCTCGCCGCCGCCGGCGACCCCACCCAGCTCGCACCGATCCCCAGCCCCTACGGCGCGCTGGCGCCGGTGAACGACCTCAGCACCGGCCTGCCGCTGCTGCAGCTGCCGCCGGGCTTCCGCTACAAGTCCTTCGGCTGGAGCGGCGACCTCATGAGCGACGGCCAGCCCACGCCCGACCGTCACGACGGCATGGCGGTGATGCGCCGCGCCGGCCGCCACGGCTTCCATTTCGATCACGAGCGCCACTGCCGCGGACGCGGCCCGGCGATGGTGCTGATCCGCAACCACGAGCGCGGCGCGACCAACCCCATCGACGCACCCGCGGTCTACGACAGTGGCGACGTGCAGCCCGGCGCGCGTGCCGGCGGCGGCACCACCAACCTGTGGTACCGCAACGGCGAGTGGCTGGCGGCCGAGGCCAGCCTCGGCGGCACCCTGGTCAACTGCGCCGGCGGCCCCACGCCCTGGGGCACCTGGCTGACCTGCGAGGAGATCAAGACCGACGCGGTATCGTCCACCGGCCGCCGCCACGGCTACGTCTTCGAAGTGAACACGCGCGCCGAACGCACCCGCGCCGTTCCGCTGGTCGAGATGGGCCGCTTCAGCCACGAGGCCGTGGCCATCGACCCGGCCACCGGGGTGGTCTATCTCACCGAGGACGACCGCAACAAATCCGGCCTGTACCGCTTCATCCCCAACGACCGCCGCGGCCGTCCCGGCTCGCTGGAGCGCGGCGGCCGGCTACAGGCCGCGCGGGTGAAGGGCCGGCCGAATGCCGACCTGATCGTGGCGAAGATCGGCGACACCCTCGACATCGAATGGGTCGACATCCGCGACCCCGACCTCGGCACCATCCCGGCCCCGGCCGGCTTCCCCGACGTCTCCGCCGGCGACAGCCTCAGCGGTCCCTTCGCCCAGGCCTGGACCGACGGCGGCCTGCGCATGAGCCGCGGCGAAGGCATCTGGTACGCGCACGGCAAGATGTTCATCGTCGACACCAGCACCGGCGTCGACGCCAGCGGCCGCCGCGGCCGCGGCGAAGGCGCGGTGTGGGTGCTGGACCTGCAGCGCATGCGCATGACCGCGATCTTCGTCAGCGGCAACCAGCTGGCCGCCAACAACCCCGACAACGTGACCGTGAGCCTGCGCGGCGGCGTGCTGCTGTGCGAGGACGGCGGCGAAAGCCCGGACGCCAACGGCCCCGGCTCGCGCCTGGTCGGCCTGACCCGCGACGGCCAGGCCTATCACTTCGCCAAGAACAACACCGTGCTGACCGAAGCCGACCTCGGCCGCGCCGAAAAATCGGTGGCCGCCGACGACTACCGCGACAGCGAATTCTGCGGCGCCTGCTGGGACCCGACCGGCCGCACGCTGTTCGTGAACATGCAGTCGCCGGGCATCACCTTCGCGATCACCGGCCCGTGGTGGCGCGGCTCGCTCTGAGTCGCAGGGCTTGATCGCACACGCGTCGCGGACGGGACACCGCGGCGCGCGCACGGAAGCGGAGCGACGCGGCGGGGGAGGCCGCGTCGCGTGCACCAGCGAGCGCGTCGGCGCGCATGCGGGGGAGCGCATGCGCCGACGCGCACGGCGGCGAACGGAGCGGAATCCGGGCGGCCGGGGCCGTCGCGGGTCCGCGTCTCAGGGCATGTTCGCAGGCGGGTCGCTGACCCGCACCGCGGTGCCGTAGCACAGCACTTCGGCTACGCCGGCCATCACTTCGCTGCCGTCGTAGCGCACGCCGATGATCGCGTTCGCGCCGAGACGGTCGGCCTCGCGGCACATCTGATCGAACGCCTCGCGCCGCGCCTGTTCGCACAGTTCGCGATACAGCGAGATGTCGCCGCCGAAGATCGTCTGGATGCCGGCCAGGAAGTTGCCGACCACCGAACGCGAGCGCACCGACAGCCCGCGCACGATGCCGTGGTTGCGGAGCACCGTCTGGCCGGGCAGTTCCATCGCGGTGGTGACCTGATTGCGCTGCATGGCGGCTCCCGATCGATGCGAAAGGTCGCAGCCTACCGCAGCGGCCGGTACGGCGCGAGGCGCAGGCCACGCGCGCGGACACGCGCCATCACCCGCGCTCACGCGCATTGCTGTCCGGAACAGGTTGTTCAAGCTCTTCTGCACAAGCTCTTCTGCTCAAGTTCTTCTGCAAGCGTGCTGTACAAGCTTTTCTGCAATTCCGGATGTGGAAGGTCGGTTGTGGCGCGTCCGGATGTGGCGCGATTAGAACTGCGCGCAGAGCGGCTCCCCTCTCCCTGTGGGAGAGGGGCTGGGGGTGAGGGTCGGTCAAGCGACGAAGAATCAAGCCTCCTCGCGGCTGCCGGACCCTCATCCGGCCCTGCGGGCCACCATCTCCCGAGGGGAGAAGGACACAGCGCAGACGCACTGAAGATATTCCGGACAGCAGTGCGCTCACGCGCGCCCTCACGCACAAGGCCCGCACCTCACGCGCGGCACGTGCGCACGACCACGTCATGCTCGCGAGGCCTCGATTGGCCTTCGCGCGCCTCTGCACCGACAATGCGGCCTCGTCATCGTCCGAGGAACGCACATGGCCCAGGCGCAGGACGCCGTTTCCGTCGCACGCCCCGCCGCACGCCCCGTCGCGGGCACCGCCTCCGGCCCGTCTCCGCTCGCGATGCGTGCGGGCGCGGTCTGCGGCCCCGCCCTGGCGCTGCTGATGCTGTGGCTGGGCGCGCCCGACGGCCTGCCGCCCGAAGGCTGGCGCACGCTCGCCCTGCTCGCCTGGATGGTGGTGTGGTGGCTGACCGAACCGGTGCCGATCGCCGCCACCTCGCTGCTGCCGCTGATCTGGCTGCCGCTGTCCGGCGCCGCGAATGCAGGCGATGCCAGCGCCGCCTACGCCAGCCCGATCGTGTTCCTGTTCGTCGGCGGTTTCATGATCGCGATGGCGATCGAACGCTGGGGCCTGCATGCACGCATCGCGCTCGGCATGATCGCCGCGGTCGGCACCCGCCCGGTGGCGCTGATCGGCAGCTTCGCCCTGGCCTCGGCGCTGCTGTCGATGTGGATCAGCAACACCGCGACCACGCTGATGCTGATCCCCACCGCGATCGGCGTGGCCCACGCGGTCGCGCAGTGCGCGCGCGAAGGCGGCGACACCAACGCAGAAGCCGCGTCGGTCCCTGCGCTCGCCGCACCGCTGGCGCTGATGGTGGCCTGGGCGGCGTCGATCGGCGGCATCGGCACCCCGGTGGGCTCGCCGACCAACCTGATCGCGATGGGCTACCTGCAGAAGGAAGGCCTGCAGCTGGATTTCGCGCAGTGGATGCTGATCGCCATCCCGCTGATGCTGATCATGCTGATCGCGGTGTGGGCGCTGCTGGCCTGGCCGCTGCGCGGCCAGCGCACCAGCGACGGCGCCACCCGCCTGCTCGCCGAACGCCGCCGCGCACTGGGCCCGATGCGCAGGCCCGAACGCCGCGTGCTGGCGGTGTTCGCCCTGGTCGCCATCGCCTGGATGTGCGCACCGCTGCTCAAACAGATCGACGGCCTGGCCGCGCTCAACGACACCGCCATCGCCATCGCCGGCGCCCTGCTGCTGTTCGCCCTGCCCTCGGGCGACCCCGAGGCACCGCGCAACCGCCTGCTCGACTGGGACACCGCCGTACGCATCCCCTGGGGCGTCGCCCTGCTGTTCGGCGGCGGCCTGAGCGTGGCCGCCGCGATGGAAAGCCACGGCGTCAGCGAGTGGCTGGGCGCCTCCCTCTCCGGCCTGCGCGGCCTCTCCCCGCTGCTGGTGCTGCTGGCCCTCGCCGCCCTCACCGTCCTCGCCTCGGAATTCATGTCGAACGTGGCGACCCTCGCCGCCTTCCTGCCCGTCGTCGGCGCCGTCTCCGTCGCTACCGGCATGCCTCCGTTGGTACTGGCCTTCACCGCGTCCATGTCCGCCACCCTCGCCTTCATGATGCCGGCAGGCACCGCCCCCAACGCCATCGCCTACGGCACCGGCGCCATCCCCATCCGCCGCATGATCCGCACCGGCCTGTGGCTCAACCTCATCGGCATCGCCGCCACCGCCGCCATCAGCACCTGGTGGGCACCGCGGGTGTTGGGGTAACAGCGCAAAACCCCGGCATCGAACGTCGTCAACACACCCGAGACAGCGATGGTTCGATGTCGCGACATTGATCGCCATCGTTGATCTGCAGCGTTTGATCTCCGTCGTTCGATCTGCGGCGTTTGATCCAGTGCTTTTGACCTTGCGCTTTTGACCTTGCGCTTTTGACTTTGTGCTTTTGACCTTATGCCTTTGACCTTCCGGGGCCCCTCGGAGCGGCAGTCTGCGCGGATCAGGCCCGCAGGGCGCGCGGCAGGAGGCCGCGCGTTTTTCGATGGGCCATGGATGGCCCTTCGAAAAACCCCCGCGCAGACCGCGAACCCGGCGCAACGCGCCGGGCGCGACGCGGGGTGTGCTTTCTTTTGGTTACTCTTTCTTTGCACAAGCAAAGAAAAGTAACTCGCGCGCCAGCGCGAAAGCCCTTGATTTTCAAGCATCACGCGGACAGCGAAAAGCACCGGAAAGACGCCCTCGCACAGGTCGACAACCCGGATGACCCGAGTTTGGATTCCGCTAAAACGACAACGCCGTCGCTGCAGCCATGCAGGACGGCGTCGCACTCTCGATTAGAGAATGATCAGACCAAGTAGCGCAGACTCAATCCGCAGCCGACTCCGGCGGCTGATCCCCCACCGTCCACAACCGCTCCAACGCATAAAACTCCCGCATCCTCGGCAACATGATGTGCACCACCACATCACCCAGATCCGCCAACACCCACTCCGCCTCCCGCTCCCCCTCCACACCCAACGGCTGAATGTCCAACTCCTTGACCTTGCGCACCACCTCATCGGCGATCGACTTCACATGCCGCGTCGACGTACCCGACGCGATCACCAGGAAATCGCAGACGCTGGTCTTGCCGCGGACATCGATCTCGACCACATCCTGGGCCTTGAGATCTTCCACAGCGGCGTGGACCTGCTTGAGCAGCGCCTCGACGGACGGGGCCGGTTCGGGCAGGACGGTCTTGATGACGTGGGCGTGTTCGGAGCGGGCCAAGTGGGATCCTTGCGGCGGGCGGAGCGGAAAGATGGACGATTATAGCGCCGGGGCGGTGGGCGGCCCGGAAGACGGGCCGCGATCGGTGGGATCGGCACGATCGGCGCGATCAGCATCGGCACCGTACAGCCGATGCCGGCGGATGTAGTCGGCGACCGCCGGGGCCAGCCAGCGCGACCAGTCCGCATCGCCGGCGGCGATCCGGCGCCGGATCTCGGTGGCGGAGGCCGGATGCAGCGGCTGCCGCAGGCGCAGCACGTACCCGCCCGGACGCGCGCGCAAGGCATCGGGCGAAGCCGCCCAGCGGCCGGACAGCGCCTCGCGCAGCATGGGGTCGGCCTGCGTGGCTGCCTTGGCAGGATCGACTTTGGCAGGATCGGCCTGGGCAGGATCGGCTTGGACAGGATCGGCTTCGACCGGCTCGCCCCACGGCCGCTCGCCCCCCGGCGACTCGCCGTCGACCAGATCGTCCAGCGGGCTGCCGGGACGCTCGGCCACCACCAGGTGCGCACCGCCCAGCAGCGCGCGCCAGTCCTTCCAGGTGTGCAGCGCGCGCAGGCTGTCGGCGCCGATCACGAAGGCCAAGGGCGCGTCCGCGCCGTACTGCGCACGCAGTTCGTGCAGGGTGTGGATGGTGTAGCTGCGGCCGGCGCGCTGCAATTCGCGGCGGTCGACGCGCAGCATCGGTTGCCCCTGCACCGCCAGATCGAGCATCGCCGCGCGGTGTCGCGCGTCGGCGCCGGGCACGGCGCGGTGCGGCGGATCGGCCGCGGGCATCAACCGCACCGGCACGCCCAGCGCGACCGCCGCGGACTCGGCCATGGCCAGATGGCCGGCGTGCACCGGGTCGAAGGTGCCACCGTAGAACACCCGCAGCGCGTCGGCTCCGTGCGACATCGCCGCCCGCTCAGGCCCCGCCGGCCAACAGCGGCGCGGCCTTGGCATCGGCCACCGCCAGCAGCAGCCGCTCCAGCGCCAGCCAGGCATCCAGCGGTTCTTCGCCCACGCGCGGGCGGCCCTTGGCGATCCGGTCCACGCGCCCGGCCTCGGCCAGCAGCCGCTCCCAGCGTGGTGCGGAATGCCGCTGCAGCGCGCGCCGGTACACCGCCTGCTTGGCGTCCCACACGCGCTGCGCCTTGAATTCGGCAGCCATGTTGCCGCCGCGCGCCTGCACCCGCGCCAGCGCGGTGGCCCGCTGCAGTTCCATCACGATCATGCCCATCAGCGCCGGCACTACTTCGCCCTCGGCACGCAGGCCGTGCAGCATGCGCAGCGCCTGCGCGCCCTGGCCGTTGAGCGCGGCGTCGACCAGCCGGAACACGTCGAAGCGCGCGGAATCGGCGACATAGGCCTCCATCCGCTCGGCGTCCAATACCTGGCCCTCGGCCAGCAGCGCCAGTTTGTCGATCTCCTGCGCTGCGGCCAGCAGATTGCCTTCGACGCGTTCGACCAGGCGTTCCACCGCCGCGCGGTCGGCGCGCACGCCGCGGGCGTGCATGCGGCGCTCCACCCAGTCGTGCAACTCGTGTGTCTTGAGGCTCCAGCCGATGGCGATGCGGCCGATCTTCGCCAGCGCCTCGCTCCACTTGCCGCCGTGCTGACGGCTCCATTCGCCGCCGACGATCAACAGCACCACATCGGGCGGCGGGTCGGCGCAGAAGTCGGTGATGACCTCGGCGCCCTCCTTGCCCGGCTTGGACGAGGGCAGGCGCAGTTCCACCAGCCGCCGCGAGGCGAACAGGCTCATCGCGCCGAAGCCCTGGACCAGGCGGTTCCAGTCGAAATCGCGGCTGTCGGCGTCGTAGACCTCGCGCTCGTCGATGCCCTCGTGGCGGGCGCGTGCGCGCACCGCGTCGGCGGCTTCCAGGACGCGCAGGGATTCAGGGCCGGCGATCAGATAGGCCGGGCGCAGCGGCTCGCTGTCGAGCTGCGCGACCAGGCGTTCGGGACTCAGTTCCATGGCCGTCCCGGGCGAACCCGAGGATGCGGAGCCGGCGCGCTCACGGCGTCGTGGCGGGCGCGACCGGCACCGAGGCGCCGTGCAGCGCGGTATCCACCCGGCGCAGGATGGCGGCGGTCATGTCGCGGCGCATCTCGACCACCAGCAACTCACGCTCGCTGCTGTTGCCGCGGGCGTCGCCGGCCGGGGCGATGTAGTCGCGCGACAGCTCCACCGCCTGCTGCGGCACACCGGCCGACCCATCGGCGCGGGTGAGGCGGAACACCACCGCGTAGCGCAGGCTGAACTCCTGGGCGCGGCCGAAGGCATCGACGCTGATCGGAATATCGGCCCAGCGCTCGGAGAGCACTTCCAGCCGGCTCACGCCCTCGCTCTGTCCCTGCGCCGCAGGCTGCGCGCCGGAACGCTCGAGCGCGCGCGCCAGGGAATCGGCCAGCGGGCTGTAGGGGTCGGGCGCGACCACCGCCACCGGGCCCAGATCGGACGGCAGCGCGACCACGCTGCGCGGCTTGAAGCCGCAGGCGGTCAGAGCGAGAGCGAAGGCAAGCAGGGCGGCGATGCGGAGAGTGTTCATGGCGGCAGTCTGGGGGAGTGCGGGAGGCGGGGCAAGCGCGGGGGTCGGCCGGCCTCAGCCGGCCACGATGTTGACGATCTTGCCCGGCACCACGATCACCTTGCGCACGGTCATGCCTTCCATGAACTTGACCACGTTGGGTTCGGCCAGGGCCAGCGCCTCGATCTCGTCCTTCGGCGTCTGCACGCCAACCTCGATCGTTCCACGCAGCTTGCCGTTGACCTGCACCGCCAGGGTGACCGCATCGCGCACCAGCGCCGCCGGGTCCGGCTGTGGGAACGGCAGGTTTTCCAGCAGGGCTTCGGCGTTGCCCAGCACCTGCCACAGGTGATGACAGAGATGCGGCGTGACCGGATTCAGCAGCAGCACCATGGTCTGCAGCACCTCGTGGCGCACCGCCCTGCCCTGTTCGCTCCTGTCGTCGAACTTCGCGACGTGGTTGAGCAGCTCCATCAGCGCGGCGATCGCGGTGTTGAAGCTGTAGCGGCGGCCGTAGTCGTCGCCGACCTTCTGGATCGCCTCGTGCAACTGCCGGCGCATCGTCTTCTGCGCGGCGTTCAGCGCGGCGGCATCGACCTGCGGATGGTCGGGCTGCGCGGCGTGCGTGGTCACCTCGCGCCAGAACCGGCGCAGGAAGCGCGACATGCCCTCCACGCCCGCCTCGTTCCATTCGAGGGACTGCTCCGGCGGCGCGGCGAACATCGAGAACAGGCGCACGGTGTCGGCGCCGTATTTGTCGACCATGGCCTGCGGGTCGACGCCGTTGTTCTTCGACTTCGACATCTTCTCCACGCCGCCCTTCAACAGCGGCAGGCCGTCGTCGCGCAGCGTGGGCGTGGGCACGGGCGGTGCCGGCGGGGGAACCAGGTTCTGCGACATCGCCGCGACCGTGGCATCCATTGCGGGCGTGGCCACCGGGACCGGCGGAAGTGAGGCCCATTCCACGTCGGCCGGATTGAACCACTCCTTCGAACCGTCGGGTTTGTTGCGGTAATACGTGTCCGCGATCACCATGCCCTGGCACAGCAGGTTGGTCGCCGGCTCGTCGCTGGCCACCAGGCCTTCGTCGCGCAGCAGCTTGTGATAGAAGCGGAAATACAGCAGGTGCAGGATCGCGTGCTCGATGCCGCCGATGTACTGATCGACCGGCGTCCAGTATTTGGCGCGCGCATCGACCATGTCGGCCGCGCCGGGCGAGGTGTAGCGCGCGTAGTACCAGCTCGACTCCATGAAGGTGTCGAACGTGTCGGTCTCGCGCTCGGCCGGGCCGCCGCACTGCGGGCAGGTGGTCTTGCGCCAGTTCGGGTCCGCCTTGATCGGCGAGACCACCGCACCCGCGGCGAAGGCGTCTTCCACGTCCTCCGGCAGCAGCACCGGCAGCTGGTCTTCCGGCACCGGCACCGCATCGCACTGGGCGCAGTAGATCACCGGGATCGGGCAGCCCCAATAGCGCTGGCGGCTCACGCCCCAGTCGCGCAGGCGGTAATTGACCTTGCGCCGGCCCGTACCTGCCGCCTCGAAGCGCGCGGCCAGCGCGGCGAAGGCGCCGTCGTAGTCCAGGCCGTCGTACTCGCCGGAATGGATCAGCAGCCCGCGCTCGGTGTACGCCGCGCCCTGCTCGATGCGCTCGAAATGTTCGCGCACCACGGCCACCGCGGCGTCGATCTCGATCACGTCCACCGGCGCGTGCGCGCCCAGCGCGACCGCCATCGGGTCGTCGTGGTCCTGCAGGTGCGAGGCGATTTCGGCCAGCGCATCGCGCACCGCGGCCGAGACGATCACCGGCTTGACCGGCAGGCCGTAGGCCTTGGCGAATTCCCAGTCGCGCTGGTCGTGCGCCGGCACCGCCATCACCGCGCCGGTGCCGTAGCCCATCAGCACGAAGTTGGCCACGTACACGGGAATGTCCTCGCCGGTGACCGGATGGATCGCCCAGTGGCCGGTGGCCATGCCGCGCTTTTCCTGCGTCTCCAGCTCGGCCTCGGACACCCCGCCCTTGCGCAGCTCGGCGATGAACGCGGCCAGCTCGGGATTGGACTGCGCGGCCTTCTGCGCCAGCGGGTGTTCGGCGGCGATGCTGATGAAGGTCACGCCCATCAGCGTGTCCGGCCGTGTGGTGTAGACCGTCAGCGGTTCATCCTCGCCGTCCACCCGGAACTGGATCTCCAGGCCCTCGCTGCGCCCGATCCAGTTGCGCTGCATGGTCTTGACCGACTCCGGCCAGCCCGGCAACGCGTCCAGCCCGTCCAGCAGCTCCTGGGCGTAGGCGGTGATCTTGAGGAACCACTGCGGGATTTCGCGCTTCTCGACGACGGCGCCGGAGCGCCAGCCGCGGCCGTCGACCACCTGCTCGTTGGCGAGCACGGTCTGGTCCACCGGGTCCCAGTTCACCACCGAGTTCTTGCGATACACCAGGCCCTTCTTCATCAGCCGGGTGAACATGCGCTGCTCGTGGACGTAGTAGTCCGGGCGGCAGGTGGCGAATTCGCGCGACCAGTCGATGGCATAGCCCAGCGCCTGCAGCTGCGTGCGCATGTGCTCGATGTTGGCGTAGGTCCACTTGGCCGGCGCGGTCTTGTGCTTGATCGCGGCGTTCTCGGCCGGCAGGCCGAACGCGTCCCAGCCCATCGGCTGCAGCACGTTGTGCCCGGTCATGCGCTTGTAGCGGCTGATCACGTCGCCGATGGTGTAGTTGCGCACGTGGCCCATGTGCAGCGCGCCCGAGGGGTACGGCAGCATCGACAGGCAGAAGAACTTGGGCTTGTGCGAGTCCTCGTCGACCTCGAAGGCGCGGCTGTCGCGCCAGAAGGCCTGTGCGGCGGATTCGACGTGGCGGACGGTGTCGTCCTGATAGGTGCCGGAATCGGCGGCGTGGGCGGCCTGGGCCTGATCGGTGGGGGCGGACACGGGAATGGGCTGCAATCGTTGCGAACAGCCGACAAGCGTAACCGATGCCTCCGCGCGTGCCGAGCCCTGCGCCGGCGGGCCCGCGCCCGCACGACCAGGGCCTGCTCGACCAAGCCCGCTCAGGGCCCGTCCCCGCGCGGCCGGGCGTGGCGCGCGGGGCGGCCTCGGGTCAGGGCGAGATCAGGATGGGGGTCCCCACCGGCACCAGGCGCCAGATCTCCTCGATCTCGGCGTTGCTCACCGCGATGCAGCCGTCGGTCCAGTCGCGGTGGTACCCGGCCGGGGTGCCCCCGTGGATCATGATGTCGCCGCCGGGGTCGACGCCGGCCTTGCGGGCGCGGGCGCGGTCCTCGGCGTTCGGGTAGGACACCCGCAGCGAGAGATGGAAGCGGCTGCGGCCGTTGCGGAATTCGATGCGATAGCGGCCTTCCGGCGTGCGTTCGTCGCCCTGCCTGAACTTGTGGCCTTCCGGCGCGTCGCCGAGCGCGATCCTATAGCGGCGCAGCAGGCGGCCCTCGCGACGCAGCTCCATCAGGCGGTCGGACTTGTCGACCCGGATCTCGTCGGCGCGCTCGGCCGCGGGCGCCAGCGGCGGCGGCCAGACCCGCGGCGCGACGCGTTCGACCGCCGAGGCCGACAGCAAGCCGAGGGTCGCGACGCAGGTCAGCAGCCAGGCCGCCATCCGCCGCCGGCCGCCTGCGCCGGCACGCGATGCGTGCTGGTCGTTCGGGGTTGGTCGGCTCATGCCGGCACCGCCGGGTCCAGACCCGCCCAGGCACGGGCCAGCACGGCACCTGTGTCGACTCCGACATCCGCACCGGCCGCCAGGGTGCCGAACACCTGTCCCCGTCCACCCGCCAGCCGGCTGCGGCAGAAGGCATCGGCCAGCGGGCTGTCCAGGCGCAGCAGCGCGGCCGCCTGCAGCACCAGTGCCAGCCGCTCGACCAGCGCACGTGCCGCGGCCTGCTGCGCTTCCGGTGCGGCGGTCGCCACCTCGGCGAGATGTGCGAGCGCCGCATCGGCGGCGGCATCGAACGCGCCGATGCGCCCGCGCTGCGCGTCCAGCTCGGCGCGCAGCGCATCGACGCAGCCCGGCTCGCGCGCCAGCGCGCGCAGCACGTCCAGGCACTGGATGTTGCCGCTGCCTTCCCAGATCGAATTCAGCGGCGCCTGCCGGTACAGCCGCGGCAGCAGCGATTCCTCGACATAGCCCGCGCCGCCCAGGCATTCCTGCGCCTCGTTGATGAAGGCCGGCGCGCGCTTGCACACCCAGAACTTGCCGATGGCGGTGGCGATACGTGCGAAAGCGGCTTCGCTTGCGTCGCTCGGCGTGCGGTCCACCGCGCCGGCCACGCGCAGCGCGAGCACAGTCGCGGCCTCGGACTCCAGCGCCAGGTCGGCCAGCACGTTGCGCATCAGCGGCTGGTCGATCAGGCGGCGGCCGAACGCGCTGCGGTGCCGGCAGTGGTGCAGCGCCTGCAGCAGGGCCATGCGCATGTCCGCGGCCGAGCCCAGCGTGCAGTCCAGCCGGGTCAGCATCACCATCTCGATGATCGTCGCCACGCCGCGGCCTTCCTCGCCCACCGGCCAGGCCAGCGCGCCGTCGAATTCGACTTCGGAGGATGCGTTGGACCAGTCGCCCAGCTTGTCCTTCAGACGCATCACCCGATAGGCGTTGTGGCGGCCATCCTCACGCAGGCGCGGCATCAGGAAACAACTCAAACCGCCGGGCGCCTGCGCCAGCACCAGGAAGGCGTCGCTCATCGGCACCGAAAAGAACCACTTGTGCCCGCGCAGGGCGTAGACCTCGCCGCCGGGCAGTGGCGTGGCGGTGGTCTCGTTCGCGCGCACGTCGCTGCCGCCCTGTTTCTCGGTCATGCCCATGCCGAGCGTGACCCCGGCCTTGTCGGCGATGGGCAATTCGCGCGGGTCGTAGACGGCAGTCGCGGCCTTCTCGGCCCAGGCGCGCAGTGCGGGTGCGTGCGCGAGCGCCGGCACCGCGGCATGGGTCATGGTCAGCGGGCAGCTGGTGCCGGGTTCGCCCTGGCGATGCAGGTAACTCAGCGCCGCGCGCGCGACCTGCGCGCCGGGCTGCGGCAGCGACCAGGCCTGCGCTGCCCACGACAGCCCGGCCACGCCCGCGGCAAGGGCTCCGCGCATGATCTCGTGATAGTGCGGATGGAACTCCACCCGGTCGATGCGCTGCCCGAAGCGGTCGTGCGTGCGCAGGCGCGGGCGGTCGCGATGCGCATCGTGGCTGAGCGCGAGCAGCGCGCCTCCGGCGTGCCGGCCGTAATCGGAGAGATGCGCCGCGAAGTCCGCGCCGCCTTCGTGCGCCACCGCCGCGCGCAGCGCGGGATCGCCGGCCCACAGGTCGCAGGCCGGGAATTCGGGCGGCTGGTTGCTCACGCGCTGATGCGCGTCGCCTGCGTCGTGAATCCGGGCGCCGCGGAGGCTGTCGTCGATGCCGCCGGGCGATGGCGCCGGGTCGGCATCCGCGTGGTGATCCTGGGGCTGATCTGCGATGGCGGACATGTCAGTCTGGCGGTGGAAAGACGCGCCCGCGGCTGCGGGCGCGTCGGTGAGGTCACTCGCTGACGAGGCCGCAGTCTTTCTTGCAGTTCGCTGCGGTCTCGCCGCAGCTCTTGTTGCAATAGCCGTCGCCGCATTTGCCGCAGAAGGAGCTTTCGCAAGCGCGCTCTCCCGAGGCGGGCGAAGCGGGCCAGGTGGCCATGACCGAGGGCGCGAACAGGGCGGCTGCGGCGAAGGCGGCGATCAGGCCACTGCGCAGGACGCGAAGCATTCCGGTTCCGGATTTCATTCCATCGACTCCTTGAGTAGAAAGGGACTGGAGCACCGCACAGACCCGGCGGCACCCGGCCCCGACCCTACTCCCGCCCATCGCCGTGGGCAAGCACCGACCCGGAGCCGCACACGCGCTGCGGTCTGGCCGGCTGTCAAAACACTGTGCTCGAAAATACTCTGGTCGAAAACACTTTGATCGAAGAACAGTCTGGTCGAAAGCACTCTGGTCGAAAACAGTCTGGTCGAGAACAGTCTGCACAACCCCGCTCGGTCACCGCCAAAAAAAACAGCCCCGCCGAAGCGGGGCTGCAGAACGACGCGTGGTGAAGCGCGACTCAGGTAGCGACCGGGACGACCCCTGCGGCCTGCGCGCCCTTCGGTCCCTGCTGGACCTCGTAGCTGACGCGCTGACCTTCCTGCAGGCTGCGGAAGCCCTTGGAATTGATCGCGGAGAAGTGCACGAACACATCGGCACTGCCATCCTCAGGTTGGATAAAGCCAAATCCCTTGGCATCGTTGAACCACTTGACTGTTCCGTACGGCATTGTCCTGTCGACCTCTATCTGGGATGCGGTGGCGTGCGTCGAGACCTCGCGGGCGGCGCACGGGCCGAAGTATGCCTGAGTCGCGGACCGGTGCAAGCGTCTGCACGGCGCCGTCCCGCGCCCGACCCGGCACGCCATCGCTCCGCTATCGAACCACCATCGAATCACTACCGGTCGGTGATCACCGGCGAGGTCCGACGAGGGCAGCCGACCAGGATCCGCCAGGCAATCCATCGACACGGCGGGATCGCTCGCTGCCCGCGTGAACTGCGGGGCGGCGATGCGCCGCCGGGCGCTCAGGCCGCCAGCAGTGCCGCAAGCAGCGGCGGCAAACCTGCGCCGGCGACATCGACGTTCGCGAGCACCTCGTCCAGGGTGATCTGCTCGTCCGGATCGGGCCCGGCGCCGGCCGCCCAGTTGGCGACGATGGCAAGGCATGCGTAGTCCAGCCCCAGCTCGCGCGCGAGCCCCGCTTCGGGCATGCCGGTCATGCCGACCAGGTCGCAGCCATCGCGGCGCATGCGCGCGATCTCGGCCTTGGTTTCGAGGCGCGGCCCCTGGGTGGCGCCGTAGCAGCCGCCATCGACCACCGCCACGCCGGCACCCACTGCGGCCTCCAGCAGGTCGCGACGCAGCGCCGGGGTGTAGGGGTCGCCGAAATCGACGTGAAGCACCTCGGTGCCCGGCTCTTCGCACAGGGTGGAAATGCGGCCCCAGGTGTAGTCGATGAGTTGATCCGGGCAGGCCAGCACGCGCGGGCCGAAACGCTCGCCGATGCCGCCGACCGTATTCAGCGCCAGCACCCGGCGCGCGCCGAGCGCCTTGAGCGCGGCGAGGTTGGCGCGGTAGTTGATGCGATGCGGCGGGATGGAATGGCCCTCGCCGTGCCGGGCGAGAAACGCCACCCGGCGGCCGTGCAGCATGCCGACGCGGATCGGCCCGGAGGGCGCGCCGTAGGGCGTGACCGGCTGATGCGCTTCGGCGTCTTCGAGCGCGGCCAGGCGATACACGCCGGTGCCGCCAATCACCGCGAGCTGCAGATCCTCGTACATCGCATCACTCCTTCAGCGCGTAGATCGCCGGCAGGTTGCGGCCCTGCTCGCGATAGTCCATGCCGTAGCCGAACACGTAGCGGTCCGGCACCTCGATACCGATGTAGTCGGCGTCGATGCCGTCGACGCGGCGGTCGTGCACCTTCACCGCGAGCACCGCGATGCGCACGTCGGTCGCGCCCTGGTCCTCGCACCAGCGTTTCACCGCCAGCAGGGTGTGGCCCTCGTCGAGGATGTCGTCGGCCAACAGCACGCGGCGTCCGCGCATCGAAGTCGCCGGGCGGTGCAGCCAGGCCAGGCCGGAGCCCGAGGTCTGGCCGCGGTAGCGTGTGGCGTGCAGATAGTCGAATTCCAGATCGAGCCCCTGCTCGCCCAGCGCGAAGGCCAACTGCGCGGCGAACGGCAGGCCGCCGTGCATGATGGTCACGAACAGCGGCGGCTGCGCGTTTTCGGCATCGTCCGGGGCATAGTCGGGCACGATCTCACCGGCCATCCGCACGATGGCGGCCTCGAGCGCTTCGCGGTCGAACAGCACATCCGCATTTGCGAGCGCGTCGCGCAGGCCGGGCGCGCTCATGCCGTCGCTCCGAACGCGTCGTCCAGACGGCGCTGCGCTTCCGCATAGCGCGCTTCCGCGCGCAGTGCGTCCCATGCGGGCGCGGCACGGCCCATCAGCGGCGCCATCGCGTCGGTGCGCAGCGCGCGGTCGCGCACCGCGGCCAGCGATTCCTCCACCAGCTCCGGATGGCAGACCAGCACCACGTCGCAGCCGGCGTCCAGATGCGCGTCGATGCGCTGCTTCACGCCGCCTGCCGAGAACGCCGCGGCCATGCCGATGTCGTCCGAGAAGATCACCCCGCCGAAGCCCATGCGCCGACGCAGGACCTCGCCGATCCAGAACGGCGAATAGCCGGCCGGTTCCGGCGCGACCTGCGGATAGGTGACGTGCGCGAGCATCGTGGCCTCGGCGCCGGCCTCGATGCCGGCCACGAACGGCACCAGATCGGCGGCTTGCAGTTCGGACAGCGGACGGTCGTCCACCGCCTCGTCGAAATGGGTGTCCTCGCGCACCGAGCCGTGCCCGGGGAAATGCTTGATGGTGGCGGCCATCCCGGCCGCGTGCATCCCACGCACGTAGGCGCGGGTGAAGTCGGCGACCACCTCGGGATCCGGCGAGAACGCGCGGTCGCCGATCGCCAGATTGCCGCGGCCCAGGTCGACCACCGGCGCGAAGCTGATGTCCAGCCCGGTGGCGAGAATCTCGCTGGCCATCAGCCAGGCATGTTCGGCGGCGAGATCGAGCGCGGCGCTGCGGTCGGCGGCGTAGAGGCGGCCGAAGCCTTCCAGCGACGGCAGCGCGCTGTAGCCATCCTGGAAGCGCTGCACGCGCCCGCCTTCCTGGTCGACGCACAGCAGCTGTGGACGCGGCGCGGCGGCGCGGATCGCCGCGACCAGATCGGCCACCTGGGCCTTGGACGCGAAGTTGCGCTTGAACAGGATCACGCCGCCGCAGGCATCGTGCTGCAGCCAGTCGCGTTCCTGGGCGGTGAGTTCGGTGCCGGCGACGCCGATCACGAGCATGGGGACATCTCCAACGGAAGAATGGGCGGCGCGGATCGCTGCGGCGCTGCAGTGGCCGCGCATTCCGCGCCGTGCCTGCCGCCCGTACCGCCGCGCCGCGACGGGGGCTCATGGTACCCGAGCGGCGCCGGCTCAGCCCTGAGCGGCCGGATCGCGCCTCGCGTCCGTCGCCCGGCGCTCGTCCTCGCTCCACTGCGCATACGGCCGCGCCGACAGCACCTGGTTGTAGTAGCGCAGGCAGTCGGTGACTTCGACATCGACCCAGTCCGGCCGTTCGAAGGCCGCATCGGCGGACGGCAGCTCGATCTCGGCGACCACCAGCCCGGCGTTGGCATCGAGGAATTCGTCCACCTCCCACAGCCAGCCGGCGTGACGCACGAAGTGACGGCGCTTGCGCACCAGCCCGCCCGCGCACAGCGCGAGCAGCGCCTCGGCATCGGCGACCGGCAATGGATACTCGAATTCCTGGCGCGTATGCCCGACCGCACGCGACTTGATGTTCAGCCGCGCCTGCGCGCCTTCCAGACGCACGCGCACCGACGCGCGCTCGCGCCCGCTGGCCACCGCCTCCTGGTCGTTGAGATAGCCCTGGGCCATGTCTTCACTGCGCTCGGCCGCACTGCGCCAGGCCTCGCCGCTCACCAGGAACTTGCGCTCGATCTCGATACCCATCTCGGCCTCCGCATCGGGGCGCGCATTATGCGTCGACCGAAGGCGCGACCGGCGGCGGGCATCCCCGCGCATGCCGGAAAAATCGGGAGCGAAGCCGCCGTGCCCGCGAGTGTGAACACGCGCCGCACGAATCCGGATGCCCCGAATGCGACGCCCCGCCGCCTGCGGCCGGGGCTGAGCGACGCATGCTAGGATCATCTCGTTCACAGATTGTTTAACCAATGGTTAACAATCCCTGGTGCCCTGATGCGCATGGCATGCGCCGCCTTCCATGACATCGGGCCAGGATGTCCACCGCCGGCGGCAGCATTGCGCCCGCATCCCCCGACCCAGGCGGCCGGTCGCAGGCACCGCGCCCTTCCCAGGAACGATCGTGATGGCACGCGATATCGCACAAGACGCTCCCGAGTCGCCCCGCTTCGACGGCGAGCACGCGCTCGACGAGCGTGCACGGCTGGAGGCCCGACTGCGGGATGAGGCCGAAAACGAGCGCCTGGCTGAAGGCCTGGTGATGATGCACAACGGCGGCAGCGACGGCGTCGACGAAAACCCCCTGGACCCCGACGACGACGGCGGCCACGGGGTGTTCCTGACCGCCGAAGAGCGCAGGCTGCCGCGTGCGGCGCTGCGCATGCTGATCGCCAGCCGCAAGCGCGCCGATGACGGCATCGACGACGACCTGGCGCCGACGGTCGGGACCACACGGCGCAGCGGCGACAGCGATGCCGCGCGTCTGGCGGCGCTGCACAGCGGAAGCAGCCAGCACGACGTGCATTCCGCGCAGGCCGCTGCGGCGCGACGCCCGGACAGTGGCGTGCAGGATGCGGCGTGGTCCGAACGTGCCTCCGACCAGGACGGCGGCAGCGGCAACGGCGGCGGCCTGCGCATGGAGCGCACCGACACCACCGACACCAGCGGCAACTCCAGCGGCGGCGGCTTCCGTCGCGGCGGCCACGTCGAGACCGACACGAGCGCGGCAGCCTCCGGAAGCACTGCCGGCGGCACCCGCATCGAGCGGGCCGCCGACACCGCGGGCAGCGCGTCCTCCGGCACACCCGGCGGAGTGAAGGTCGAGCGCGCGGCGGACTCCGGCCAGGCCGCCAATGCGGGCTCCAACCCCGCCGCGGCGCAGGCCAACAGCGCTGCCGCACGCGTCGAGCGCGCGGCCGACACCACCACAGCCACTTCCTCGGCCAGCGGTACCGCCGGCGGCACGCGCATCGAACGCGGCGCGGACCCGGCCGCAGCCGTCGCCGCCAACGCCGGCACCGCGCGTGTCGAACGCGCGGCCGACGCCAACGCCGGCAACAACGCGGGCAACGCCGCCAGCGGCACCGCGGGCGGCACCCGGATCGAACGCCAGGCCACCGCCGAAGGCGAGGCCGGCAGCACCGGCGGCGGCACCCGCTTCGAGCGCAAGGGCGACCAGGCGGCTGCGGCGGCCACAGCGGCATCGGCCGGCAATGCCGGCACCGCCGCACGCGCGGAACGCACCGCCGATGGCACCACCGGCACGACCTCCAGCGGCACGGCCGGCGGCACCGCCCGCGGCGCCGACAGCGCCAAGCCGGCGGAGGCCGCGTCGGCTGCGCCCGCCTCGGCGAAACAGAACGAGACCGCATCGACCAGCGCCACGCCGGCCAAGCCCGTCGAAGCGGCGGCATCTGCTGCCACCGCGAAGCCGTCCGAAGCGGCCGCTGCGTCGCCCGCCTCCGCCAAACCGGCCGAGCCGGTGGCCGCCAAGCCCGCCGAGACCGCATCCGCCAACGCGCCCGGCGCCAAGCCCGCGGACAGCGCGGCATCGGCCGCGGGCGGCCGCGCTGCGGAACCTGCCGCGTCCGCCAGCCGTCCGGCGGACGCAGGCGCAGCGTCCACCCCGCGCGCCACCGACCCGGCCGCAGCGGCCGCGAAGCCCGGCGAGAGCGGCTCGCAGCCGGCACGGCCCAACGAGGCCGCCCGCCCGGCCCAGCCCGCAGACGCCGCCCAGGCCACGCGCCCTGCTGCACCTGCGGATGCCGCGGCACAGGCCAACCGCCCTGCACAGGGCGCCGACCCGGGCGCGAAACCCGCCGCCGGCCCCCAGGCAGCGCCGGCGAACGAACAGGCCAATGCCGCCGCCCGCGCGACGCCCCAGGCGTCGCAGGCAAGCACGACGCCCGCAGCTGGCGCGACGACCCCGGCAACGCCTGCCGCAGCCGCCACTCCCGCCGCGGCAGGCACGCCGGGCACGAACGCACCGGCCGCGAATACGCCCGCGGCGAATGCCCCTGCTGCTAGCACGCCAGCCGCGAGCGCGCCAGCCGCAAGCGCGCCCGCTGCAACTACGCCCGCTGCAACCGCGCCCGCTGCAAGCACACCCGCTGCGAACGCAGCTGCGGCCAACGCACCGGCGGCAAGTCCGCCCGCTGCGAGCACACCGGCAGCGAATGTTCCGGCCACGAATGCCCCGGCCACGAATACAGCCGCGGCGAATGCCCCCGCTGCGAATCCGCCGGCCGCGAACGCGACTACAGCCACCGCTCCGGCCGCGAGTCCGGCTGCTCCGGCCGCCGCGAATCCGCCTGCCTCAAATCCGTCGGCTGCGAATCCGCCTGCCGCCGGCACGCCGACGCCCGCTCCCCCGGCCACGGCCGCCCCGGCGGCGAGTGCTCCTGCCACCCAGCCCGCGACGGCGCCTGCCGCGGCGAACACCGGCACCCAGCCGGTCAATGCCCAGCCGGCGAGTCCGACGGGCTCGCCTGCGGGTAACGCCGCGACCACCGGAACACCCGCTCCCGCCGCCCAACCCGTCGCGGCAGCGCCCAATCCAGCTGCGCAGGCAGCGGTCACCGCACCGGCAACCGCACCGCCCCAGACCGGCACCACGCCGGCGGCACCGGCAGCGAATCCGCAGCCGGGCTCGACTGCACCCGCCCCTGCCGCACCCGCATCCACCTCGCCGGTCTCCACCGCGCCCGCCTCGCCTATGCCGGTCACGGCCACGGCACCCGGCGGCGTCGCGATCAGTCCACAGCCGCAGGCCGCACCGGTCGCCGCCCAGCCGAGCGTCGGCACCCCGTCGCCCGCCAGCCCGCCGGGCCCCGCCGCCAATCCGGGCTCGGCACAGGCCGCCGTATCGAACCTGCTCGGGCTGAGCACGCCACCGCCCGCCGCATCCGCAGCGGGCGGTACCACCCCCTCCCCCACGGCGACGCAGCCGCCGGTCAGCGCGCCGCAGCCGCCTGCGGCCGCTGTGCTGCCTGCCGTCGCTGCGCCGCAGCCGCCTGCCGCTGCGCCCGCTGCCTCCGCCCCACCGGCGGCAGTCTCCACGCCCACGCCAGCCGCGAACACGCCAGGCACGAGTCCGCCGACAGGCGCGGCCCCCGCCTCCGCTCCGGGCCCAGCGACAACCCCCGGCCTCAGCCCGACGGCGAACGCGCTCAATACCGTCACCACCCTGGCGATCGAGCGCATGCCCGCGAACGAGCGCATGCAGCTCCCGCAGGATCCCGGCAAATTGAGTCTGGCCGGCAGCAACGCCGCGGTGAACGCCGGCGTCCTGCCCGGCAACGGTCAGAACCTGCCGACCACCCTGCAGGCCAGGCTGGGCGGCAATGGACTGGATCTGCATTTCACCAGCGACTCCGGCTCGCCGGTCGCCCCGAGCGCGCGGATCAACATCGCCGACGCTCAGTCGCAGACCGTGCCCGCGCTGCAGGCCAACCTCAACGCCACAGTCGCGATGGCGCAACAGCCACCGCCAGCGACAATCCCCGCGCCTGTGCCGGTCGTGGCGCCCCCGCAGCCGGGCATGGCCGATCCCGCCGAACAGGCCGGGGGCGCCGCGCAGCGGATGTAGTCGACGCGGCCCGCCCGCGAACGCGGGCGATGCCCGTTGCGGTCCCGCAGAAGCGCACGCCAGTGCGTTTGGTGTGCGTACGCTGCCTGCCTGGGTGCTGGTCGCCGAGCGTTGCTCGCCTCAGCGCGGTTCGAACACCGCGATCGATTCGACGTGCGCGGTGTGCGGGAACATGTCCATGACACCCGCCGCACGCAGCGCCCAGCGGCGCTCGTTGACCAGATAGCCGGCGTCGCGCGCGAGCGAACCAGGGTGGCAGCTCACGTACACGATGCGCTTGAGGCCCTTGAGCGGCAGTTGCTTGAGCACGCCCTCGGCGCCGGAACGCGGCGGGTCCAGCAGCAGGCGGTCGAAACCGGCGCGCATCCAGGCGTGGCCGGAGAGGTCTTGTGCCAGATCGGCGGCATGGAACTGCGCATTGCCCAGCCCGTTGTGCGCGGCATTTTCGCGGGCACGCGCCACCAGACCGGCATCGCCTTCCACGCCCACCACATCGCCCGCGCCGCGCGCCAGCGGCAGGGTGAAATTGCCCAGGCCGCAGAACAGGTCCAGCACACGCTCGCCCGGCTGCACATCCAGCAGTTCCAGCGCGCGCGCGATCATCTTCTGGTTGAGTCCGGCGTTGACCTGGATGAAATCCAGCGGCCGGAAGCACAGCTCCACGTCCCACGCCGGCAGCCGGAACGCCAGCGACGGCGCCTCCGGCCAGAGCGCATGCACCGAGTCCACGCCGCCGGGCTGCAGGAACACGGCAAATTCATGCGCCTGCGCGAACGCGACCAGCGCCGCGCGGTCGCGCTCGGACAGCGGCTGCAGGTGACGGAACACCAGCGCCACAGTCTCGTCGCCCGCGATGAACTCGATCTGCGGAATGTCGGCGCGTGCGTCCATGCCGTCGACCAGCGCGGAAATGGCCTCCAGCTTCATGCCGATCTGCGGGATCACCGTGTGGCATTCGCGCAAGTCGGCGACGAAGCGCGGGTCGGTCTCGCGGAAGCCGACCAGGGTCTTCTCCTTCTTCTCCACCCGCCGCACCGAGAGCCGGCCCTTGCGCCGATAGCCCCAGGCCGCATCCACCAGCGGCGGCAGCAGCGACTCCGGCTGCACATGGCCGATGCGCTGCAGGTTCTCCAGCAGCGTGTGCTGCTTGGCGAGGATCTGTTTCTCCTCGTCCAGATGCTGCAGCACGCAGCCGCCGCAGGTGCCGAAATGCGCGCAGCGCGGCGTCACCCGGTCGGCCGACGGCTGCAGCACCTCCACCGTGCGCGCCTCGTCGAAATGGCGCGAGCGCGCGGTCTGCTGCGCCATCACCCGCTCGCCCGGCAGCGCGCCGGCCACGAACACGGTCTTGCCCGCATGCACATGCCCCTCCGGCCTGCGGGCCACGCCGCGGCCGTCGTGACTGAGGTCGATGATGTCGAGCGCGAAGGGGGTCTGGTCGATGCGGTTGCGGGCCACGGCGAGATCTTGCTGGCGGAAACGGCCGCGGATTGTCTCATGCTCCGAAAATCGCATGCTCCCAGAATCGCAGGCTCCGAAAATCGGACGCTTCCAGAATCGCAGGCTCCCAACGCACGATGCCCGCCTCGCGGCGGGCATCGGTGTCGGCGGGCGGAGGGGGGCGCCCTGCGCCGCGCGGCGACCGGCTTACTTCTGCTTCCAGGCCCCGCCCTGCTGGTACCACCAGCCGCCCTTGGCGCTGGTCACCCACTGCTTGGCGAACACCTTGCGGATCTGCTCTTCCCACTCCGGGTGACCGTTGGCGACGGCGATTTCGCGGTACACCGCCTTGCGGTCGCGGTTCTCGTCGGCCACCGCGGTGTTGACCGGCACGCGGTCCTTGAGCGGGATCGCGGCGGCGTCGCGCACCACCACCAGGCCATCCTCGGTAAAACCGAGCGCGCCGGAGTCGAAATGCGGGCGCAGGCTGCTGTCGAAGCGCGACTCCATGCGCGACTGGATCGCCTGGATCGCCGGGGTCTTGATGTTGAAGTCCGGCTGCGCCTGGGCGTAGGCCGGGGCGATGCCGAGCAGCATCAGCGGGTCGAAACCGCGTAGCTCGGAACGATGCGCAGGCGCGGCCTGGGCCATGCCGCCGTCGCCCTGCGGCTGCGGCGCCGGCTCGGCCTCGTTGATGACCTTTTCGACGAACTCCTTGGCCGCCTCGCGCGCTTCGGCGGCGGGGAAGTACACATTGATGGTCACGCAGGCGCTCAGCACCAGGGCGGAGAAAGGAAGGGCGAACCAGCGGCGCATGGGAGTCTCCTGTGGACGACGCGTTGACGATGAAAACGGGTACAGCGGTGGGCCTAGGCAGCGGTGAACGATGGCGCGGCACAATCCGGAACGCATGGGTTGGGCTGGAACGTCTCTACTCCACCACTGGCGTGCTTTCGCCCGAACCGATCGCGGCGACGCGCTCCAGCAGGGTCGGCCAATCCACCCTGCGGTTGTACCCGACCACGTTCAAGCGCGGAATACCGGAACCGGCGACGATGGTGAACGGCCCGCGGCCCACGCGGCGATCGGTATCGAGCGCCTCCTCGGACGAGGCGTCCGCCGCGGCGCCAGTGAACACGTCCGCAGCTGAACGGGGGCCTGCGATCCCGGCGAGTCCGCGCCCCTCGGGCGCGATGCCATCCAGCCCGGCCATCGTACACACCTCGTTGCGCAGCCGGCAGGCGATGCCGATCCGCCGGTAGCCGAAGTCGTCGAAGAACGCGATCAGCCGGCCCTGGAGGCTGGTGACGAAGGACGAGTCGCCGACGCTGGAGATGTTCTGCACCGCGCGCTGGCTGATGCGCTGCTTCACCCCGCGTTTGCGCTCGGTCCACAGCCGCGCGTCGAAGGCGGTGGCGGTCCAGTCGACGAGACGCAGATCGCGGATCTCGCCGTCCAGGCGCCCGCTGATGCTGCCGAAATCGAAAACCTCGGTGACCGCCAGCAGGTCCAGATCGTCCAGGGCGACATCGGCCGAGAGCGTGGGCGCGACACCGAATGGCCGCTCCATGGCCAGCGAAGACAGCCGCACTTCGCCGTCGAACACCTGCATCTTCAGCCCGCCCTCGAACACCAGGCGGTCGTCGGCGAAGCGCCCATCGGGAATCTCGCCGCTGACCGTGCCGCGGAACGCCGGCCAGCCGAAGGCTTCGCTGACCTGCCCCAGCCGCAATTGCTCCACGCCCAGCGCGAACCCACTGCGCAGCCCCTGCCCGCCCTGCGGCGGGCGCAGGCTGAAGCGGTCGAAGCGCAGATGCCCACCCACCGCCGGGAAGCGCACCGGCGCGCGCAGCGCGATCTCGCCCCCGGCGCTGCGCATCGGCAGCACGGCTTCGCCGAATTCGAGCGTGTGCAGACGCCCGCCGCGCCAGCGCAGATCGCTCTCGACCGGCGTATCGGCCGAATAGCGCACGGTGCCGTCGAGCCCGTCGAAGCCGAACCGCGCGCGGCCATCGATCACATCCACCGCCTGCAGCGTGGCATCCAGCCCGCGCAGGCCGTCGGCATCGAGCCGCAGGCGCGCGTCCAGGCCGCCGCGCAGGGCGAGATCGCCCACGCCGTAGGCACCCAGCCAGCCGGAGAGATAGCGCTTGGGCAGCGCGGACAAATCGGCGCTGTCCAGCTTCAGATCAAGCGTTCGCAGGCTGCCGTCCGCCGCCAGGGCGGCGCTGCCTTCGGCGCGCAGGCTGTCGCCGTCGGTCCAGCGCAGCCGGGGCAGGCGCCAGGCCTCGCCGTCGCTCTCGGCCTCGATGCGCAGCTGCACCGGAGCCTCAGGCAGCGCGACATAGGCGCTGCCGGCGAGCAGTTCGCCGCCTTCCAGCGTGCCGTCGACCACGACCCGGGGCCGGGCACCGTCGGCGCGGTAGTCCACGTCCAGGCGCGCATCGAGCCCGGCCGCGGCGATGCTGGCGTCGGGTGTCTCCAGCGACAGGCCGCTGACGCGCAGCGGCCCCTGCACCTGGAGCGGCCCGTCGCCGGGCGCGCGGATGTCCAGCCGCCCGTCGAGCCGTCCCTCGCCGAACCGGCCATCCGCCCAGGCCTGCGCCAGCAGGGCCTGCGCCCAGGCGGCCGGAACCCGGGCCAGATCGATGCGGGTGTCGTCGGGCGTGGCCGCCAGCCGCTCGATGCCGATGCGGGCCTGTCCGCTGCGCAGTTCGACCTCGGTGAAGCCTGTGCCCAGCGCGACCGACAGCCGCGAAGGCGCCAGCCCGGCGCCGCGCAGCGGGCCGTCGCAGCGCCAGCCGCCGGCCCCGTCGCGGGCCAGCGCGCACTGCCAATCCATCGCACGGAACGCATAGCCCAGGCCGGGCGCATCCACCCGCGCGGCCTGCAGATGCAGGCGGCCGGCAGGCGCCTCAGCCGGCCAGTCCAACTCCACGCGCAGGCCATCGATGGTGGCGAGTGCGGTGCGCAGACGAACGGCACGCAGGGTCATCGCCTGGGCGGCGCGCAGCGGTGCGCGGGTCGGCGTCGCCGCGGCAGGTGGTGTGGACGCGGATGCGGCTGCGGAGGGTGCCCCCTCGGGAGGCGTGGCGGAGGACGCCACGAATGCCGCCGCCGCGCAGCAGAACGCCAGCGCCGAGGCGGCCAGCAGGCTCGCACAGACCGGGGCTTGCCTGTGGTGCTCTGCGATGTCGCCCGCCGGGACCGACCGGCGCGGAGTGCGGAGTAATGCACGCGAGAACGCCCGCCGCTCCGGCGCGGAGGGCTGCCCTTCGTCACGCGCCGGTTTTAGGATGGGCCACACCATCACGCGAGCATACGGGAGCAGGGATGAATCCGTCGTTGGACACCGCGGCCGGGAGACGGCCGCCGACGCTGCTGCTGGTCGAGGACGATCCGGTCAGCCAGTGCTTTCTGCAGGAGGCACTGGCCGCGATGCCGGCGCAGGTCCAGGTCGCCACGACCGCCGCCGAGGCCCTGCGGCTGGCCATGGAAGTGCCGCCATCGCTGTGCCTGATCGACGCCCATCTGCCGGACGCCAGCGGCCTCGACCTGCTGCAGTCGCTGCGCACGCGCGGCCTGCGTGCGCCGGCGCTGGCGCATACCGCCGAATCCGCGCCGACGCTGCACGATGCGCTGCGTGCCGGCGGTTTCCTCGCGGTGCTGCGCAAGCCGCTGAGCGTCGCGGCGCTGCATCGGGCCGTGCGCGAGGCGCTGGATGACGGGGATGCGCCTGCCGCGCCGGCATCCGCGCAGGACGACGCCCCCGCCTGCACCGTGCCCCTCGCCGCCCTGCCCGCCTGGGACGACACCGCGGCCCTGCGCGCTCTCAACGGCAACGCCGCCATCGTCGACGGCATGCGCACCTTGTTCCGTGGCGAGCTGACGCAGACGCTCCCGCGCATCGCCGCGCTGCGCGAGCACGGCGAGGTCGACGCCCTGCGCGGCGAGCTTCACAAACTCAAGGCGGCCACGGCCTTCGTCGGCGCGGCCCGGCTGGCCGCTGCGGTGGCCGTGCTCGCGGAATGTCATGCGCAGGGCCACGCAGATGACCACGCCTACGCGGAGGTGGTCGCCGCAGCGGAAGCGCTGCTGCGCGCGGGCTGAACGCCTGCGCCGTCGGCACCATCGGCAGCAGGCGCTCGCCCCGACGAGTCAGTCGGCATCCTGCTCGGCACCGGCATCGCCCTGCGCCATCGGCGGCTCGTCTACGGTTGCGGTCGTCGTGGTGGTTGTCGCGGCGGTGGTTGTCGTGGCGGTGGTTGTCGTGGCGGTGGTTGTCGTGGTGGCGGGCAATGCCGCTGTCGCCGCACGCGGCAGTGCCGCGATCAATTCCCAGGACTTCAGCCCACGCCCGCCCAGATGCTCCAGCAGCAGCGCGCGCATCGCCCGGCGCAGGCCGGGCATGTCCTCGGGCGGCGGCGCACGGTCGGCGGCAAGATCGATCAGCGCGCGCCCCGGCGCGGTCTGATCGCGGCCGGCCTTGCCCGGGTCGCCCAGCACCCGGCGCGGCCCCTCCTCGGCATTGAGCCGGTAGCGCGCGGCCGGGTCGATGGCCTCGCCGTCGGCATCGCAGTCCCAGGCGAAGCCCACGCCCAGCGCTTCGAGCAGATCGCGCTCGAAGCGACGCAGCGTCCAGGCCAGATCCAGCCCATCGCCCGCCGCGCCGGTCAGCGCCAGCCGCGCGCGTGTCTCGCCGTAGATCGCATACAGAGCACCGCCGACATCGTGCCGCGGCGCCAGGCGCAGCATCAGTTCGTTGAGATAGAACCCGGCCACCATCGCCTCACCCTGCAGCAGTGGGGCCACATCCACCGCCTCGGCCTGCGCGAGCTGCGCCAGTTCGCCCTTCTGCACGCCGTCGAACCGGATGTGCTGCAACGGCTGCAGCGCTGCCCGCAGCGCCTGTTTCCGCGGCCCGGTCGTCCCGCGCGCGACCACGCCCACCCGCCCGTGCGCGAGCGTGAGCAACTCCACCAGCAGGCTGGTCTCGCGCCAGGCGCGTGCGTGGAGGACGAAGGCGGGTTCGGAGACGTAACGCATCACGTGTCTGCCGCTTGCAGCTCTCGTGACGCAGACGCCTTGAGCTGCTCATGCACAATGCGCCCGCGCGCGACAGACCAACACTCGAGCGGCGACGCGCGGTAATCGATGAAACTCCACGCAGGCTGGCCCGCATCGTTCATGAACGTGCACACTCGCATGCCATTGGAGAGGCTGAGTTCGATTTCCGGCAAGGTGCCAACCGCCTGCAGATCCGTCACCGAGCTATCGAGAACCGCACGGAAAAAACCTGGCCAGCGTCGCGGGTCGCTCCAGGCGCCGCCCAGGATCGAGCGTGGACGTTCGAAGCGCCAATTCCACTCGATCATCATCGACCATTCGCCGCGGGGATTGCCGAGGCTTCCATCCAGACGGATACGGGGAGTCAGGCGGCCGAATTCCAGACAAATCGCGGACCCATGTCCACGCCAGAGATGGGAGATCGGCAGACCGATCAGAGCCTTCCGGACAGGAGCCATCACGGCCTGGTGTTCGCGCATCCGCGAGATCGGACTCAATCCCCGTACCCGAACGCCTTCAACGCCGCCTCATCATCCGACCACCCCTCGCGCACCCGCACCCAGGTCTCCAGATGCACCTTGGCATCGAACATCCGCTCCATCTGCTGACGTGCCTTGGTGCCGATCTCGCGCAGCCGCGCGCCGCCCTTGCCGATCACGATGGCCTTCTGCCCTTCGCGCTCCACCCAGATCACCGCGCCGATGCGGAACGCCGGCTGCTCCGGCGCGCCCCTGCGCTTGGCCTTGCCCTCCTCGAAGGCTTCGATTTCGACCGTGGTCGCATACGGCAGTTCGGCGCCGAGCTGGCGCATCAGCTGCTCGCGCACCAGTTCGCCGGCAAGGAAGCGGCTGCTCTTGTCGGTGATCTCGTCCTCGGCGTAGAGCGGCGGCTGTTCCGGCAGCAGCGGCAGCAGGGCCTTGACCAGGCCCTCCAGGCCCTTGCGCTTGAGCGCAGAGAGCGGATGCACACTGGCGAAGTCGCGGCCCTCGCTGGCTTCGGCCAGATACGGCAGCAGGACGGTCTTGTCGGGAAAGCGGTCCACCTGGTTGACCACCAGCAGCACCGGAATGCCGGCATCGTGCAGGGCGGCGTAGGCCAGGCTGTCCTCTTCGGTCCATTGCCCGGCGCGGACCACCAGCAGGGCCGCATCGACGCCTTCCAGCGCGCCGCGGGCGGCGCGGTTCATCATCCGGTGCATGGCGGTGGCGGTGGATGTGCCCTTGCCGGCGTGGATGCCGGGGGTATCCACCAGCAGCAACTGGCCCTCGGGGAAGGTGGCGATGCCGAGCACGCGGTGACGCGTGGTCTGCGGACGGGCCGAAACGATGCTGACCTTCGCCCCGACCAGGGCGTTGATGAGCGTGGATTTGCCGACATTGGGGCGGCCGATGACGGCGACGGTGCCGGCGCGATGGGTTGAGGCGTTCATCCCGGGATTGTACGACTTCGCCTGCACTCCGGTGCCCGGACCCGCCCCGCCGCGCCCGGACGCACCCGCACGCGACCCTCCCGGGCCGCGATGCGGGTCGCCCCGGCGGTGCGATCAGAAGCCCGAGGTGGCCGCCGGTTTGAAGCGGGACCCGTTGTCGACCAGGATGTAGTTGCAGGTGCCGTCGGTATTCCAGACGAAATAGATGTAGGACTCGGGAGTGATGCTGCGGATCACGGTCAGATGCGCCGCATTGCTGGTGCTGCACGAACGGCTGAGGCCGGACGCGTTGGTCGCGTAGCAGCTCGCGTTGTTGGACGTGTTGTGATAGCAGCCGATGTACTGAACACCGTCCGCCGAGGCGCGCGCGTCGGACAGGGTGCCCACCGCAAAGCGCGAGCCGTCGTTGATGGTGACCGGATAGGCCCAGCGCAGGCCGGCGGTGGCGGTGGCAGCGATTCCGATCAGGGCGAGGCCGCAGATCGCGGTGAGACGGCGACGAGTCGCGAGGGACATGTGGAACTCCTTGTGGGTTGGGGCGTGGGGGGAATGCGGCATCGCGCGCAGGCACGACGGGGCCTGTGGCCCGCACCGCGACAACCGCGGCGCCCGTATGGGGTGGAATCGTGTCGAAGTGGAATCGTGTCGAACTGGAAGCGGGTTGAACTGGAGACGGGTCGAAGTGAAATCGTGTCGAACTCAAGCCGTGTCGAAACGGAACTGCGTCGAAACGGAACCGCAGTTCGTCTGGACCGGGTGCGCCTTGATCGGGTGAGACTGGAATCGCGTCGGCGCGGAATCGCCATGGACTGGAACGGTACCGGCACACATCGATACGCGACCCATCGATCGCCCGGCTCCCGCGCGATCAGAGACGCAGACGCACGCGGTCCTGGTTGATCGCACGCGACAGCGCCGCCTCCACCGCCGCCTGTTCGGCCTGCGTCAAGGTGGACAGCCGTGCGCGATACAACTCGAGGTCTGCGCGGCCCGCGATGGAGACAGGCAGCAGCTGGGCGAGCCGACGGTCCGCGTCGGCGTGGGAGATCGCCGGCCCGGACGATGCCGTCTGCGCGGGCCCGGCCGTGCCCTGCGCCTGCCGGGCCGGCGGTTCGAGCGACGCCAGCCGCTGCTCGATGCGCGCCAGCTGCATCGACAGCAGATGCGCATCGATACCCGACGAGGACGGCATTCCGGCCTCCCGAGTCGCGGAGGGTCCGCCATCTGCCTGCTGCACGGCCTGAAGCCGGGCGGATGCCGACGGGCCGGTCGCGGCCGCGTGCAACCACCACGCCTGCAGCGCGACGATCGACGCCAGCAGAAGGTTCGAAACGATGAGTGTGCGCGTCATCCGCAGTCTGTCCTTGTCCGGGTCCGTATCCGGGTCTGCTGTCTGATTACGCAGAACTCCGCGCGTTGCGGACGCGCACATGGCGCAGATCGAGCGGTGCGCAGTCGACGCGAAACCACGCAGAAAACGGCCAGGGCGCAGACTGCGCGGTGCACGCGCGCACCGGTCTGCGACCCGAAGCGCGTGCGTGCCAGAGCGCGTGTGCGGTGTGTGCGGTGTGTGCGATGTGTGCGGCGCAGAAGGCCGCAGATTCGGCCTCAGCCGCCTTCCAGGGCGCCCAGCACCGCTTCGGCGGCCTGCTGCTCGGCCGCGCGTCGTGAACCGCCCTCGCCTTCGCGGCTGATCGACGGTTCGGCCAGCGTGCAGCTGACCCGAAAGGTCTTGGCGTGCTCTTCGCCGCTCTCATCGATCAGCGCGTAGACCGGCAAGGGCGACTGCCGGGCCTGCACCCATTCCTGCAGCCGGGTCTTGGCGTCCTTGCCCAGCTTGTGCAGCGGCGGGAGCGCGTCGATGGCCGCCGCGAACCACGGCAGGACCGCGCGACGGCAGGTGTCGAAATCGGAATCGAGGTAGATCGCCGCCACCAGCGCCTCGAGGGCGTCGGCGAGGATCGAGTCGCGACGATGGCCGCCGGACTTCATCTCGCCGGGGCCGAGCGCGATCCGCGTGCCGAGTTCGAGCGCACGGGCCAGCGCGGCCAGCGAGGATTCGCGCACCAGCTCGGCGCGCGCGCGGGTGAGATCGCCCTCGGCGGCCTTCGCCCAGCGCAGGTACAGGGCCTCGGCCACGATCGCGCCGACCAGGGCGTCGCCCAGGAACTCCAGGCGTTCGTTGTGCGCGCCGGTGGCGCTGCGATGGGTCAGCGCCCGGCGCAGGAGGGCCGGGTCGCGGAAACGATAACCGCCACAGACCGCGTCGGCGGCGGCCTGCTTCACGTCGGCACTCACGTCGGCGTCCACTTCGGCGTTCAGTTCGGCATTCGCATGGGCGCTGGCGCCGCGCATCGCGGGAGCGCACGCAGGAGTGTCATCGGCATCGAGCCTGGATCAGCGCGGTCGGCGCACCTGGCACTCGGCCGGGTGCGCCGCCTGCGATCAGTCGCATGCGATCAGCCGCCCGTGCCCAGCGCCTGCTGGGTCGAGAACTTGGCGACCACGTCGAGATTGCCGACCAGCGGCTTGCGGACTTCGTAGTTCACGTGCATCACCATGCCGCCACCGGTCTGCTCGATGCGCACATGCTCGGGCTTCACGTTGTCCGAGTAGCTGATGTACAGCCGGCGGAAGAACATGTCCTCGATCTCGCCGGGGGACTTGGAGCCCACGCCGGGCTCGGAAGCGACGCCCTTGAGCGCCGTGGTGACCGAGAAGTATTCGTTGTACATCGGGAACAGCTTCATGGTGATGTACAGCCCGAAACCGACCACCGCCATCACGATGATGAAGCTCAGGAGGGTCATGCCGGACTGCTGTTCTCTGCGGATGCTGCGCATGGTGGTTTCCCCGGTGGATATCGAATGACGGATGGCAGGTGACGGGTGGCGGACGCGGTGGCGACGGGCAGCCTTACGGGATGCTCTCGCCGATCCGCGAGGTGTCGAAACTATCGCGGCAGGCCCAGCCCTTGCAATTGAGCCAGATCAGGAAGGCCCTGCCGCGCAGCTGCTCCTCGGGCAGCATGCCCCAGAATCTACCATCGTCGCTGCGGTCGCGGTTGTCGCCCATCACAAGATACTGCCCTTCCGGCACGGTCCACTCGCCTTCGCCCGGGTCGGCCATCGCCACGCCGCTCAGTTCCAGCACCGGGTGCGGACGGCCGGGCATGTTCTCGACCAACTCGGTCGCGCCGTTCATTTCGGCGTTCGGGCCCTCGGCGCTGTATTCGCCGATCTCCTCGTAGGTCCAGGTCTCGCCGTTGACGGTGAGCTGGTTGTCGCGATAGGCCACGGTGTCGCCGGGCAGGCCGATCACGCGCTTGATGTAGTCGATGCCGCGATTGGGGTCCTGCTCATTGCGGCCCATGTAGCGGAACACCACCACGTCGCCGCGCTGCGGCTCGCCGACCTCGATGAACTTCTTGTTGCTGATCGGCCAGCGCAGGCCGTAGGCGTACTTGTTGACGAGGATGAAATCGCCGATCAGCAGCGAGGGCATCATCGAGCTGGACGGGATCCGGAACGGCTCGGCGATGAAGCTGCGCAGGATCAGCACGAAGGCCAGCACCGGAAAGAAGGCGCGAGCGTAGTCCACCGCTACCGGCTCGGTGCCGGATGCGAGCAGGTTGCCGCCGTCGCGACGCTTCTTCGCGAAGAACAGCCTGTCGAGCAGCCAGGTCAGGCCGGTGAGGAAGGTCAGCGAGACCAGGACGATTTCGAACCAGCGCATGGGGGTTCCTTTCGGGAATGTGATTCGGGATTCGGGATTGGGGATTCGTGGTTGGGAAGCTCGGGATTCATGGCTCCGGATTTGCGCCGACCCTGCACAAGGAGGCAGTGCGCGCTTTATCGAATCCCGAATCCCGAATCCCCAATCCCGGCTATTTGCTGTCCACCTGAAGCACGGCGAGGAAGGCTTCCTGCGGGATCTCGACGCGGCCGACCTGCTTCATCCGCTTCTTGCCTTCCTTCTGTTTCTCCAGCAGTTTCTTCTTGCGGGAGATGTCGCCGCCGTAGCACTTGGCCAGCACGTTCTTGCGCAGGGCCTTGACCGTGGTGCGGGCGATGACCTGCGAGCCGATGGCGGCCTGGATGGCCACATCGAACATCTGCCGAGGGATGAGTTCCTTCATCTTCTCGCACAGGTCGCGGCCACGGCGGTCCGCCTGGCTGCGGTGGACAATGATGCTGAGCGCGTCGACCTTGTCGCCGTTGATCAGCGTGTCCACGCGCACGAACGGGCCGGCCTCGAAGCGCAGGAAGTGGTAGTCCAGCGACGCGTAGCCGCGGCTGACCGACTTGAGCTTGTCGAAGAAGTCCAGCACCACTTCGGCCATCGGCAGTTCGTAACTGATCTGCACCTGGCTGGCCATGTAGGTGATGCCGATCTGCACGCCGCGCTTTTCCTCGCACAGCTTGATGATGTTGCCGATGTAGTCGGCCGGGGTGAGGATGTTGGCGCGGATGATGGGCTCGCGCACTTCCTGCACATGGTTGACCGGCGGCAGCTTGGCCGGGTTGTCCAGCGGCATGATCTCGCCGTCGGTCTTCAGCACCTCGTAGACCACGGTGGGTGCGGTGCTGATCAGATTGAGGTCGTATTCGCGCTCCAGGCGCTCCTGCACGATCTCCATGTGCAGCATGCCGAGGAAGCCGCAGCGGAAGCCGAAGCCCATGGCCTCGGAGCTTTCCGGCTCGAAGCGCAGCGCGGCGTCGTTGAGCTGCAGTTTTTCCAGCGCCTCGCGCAGGTCGGGATAGTCCTCGGCGTCCACCGGGAACAGGCCGGCGAACACGCGCGGCTGCATTTCCTGGAAGCCGGGCAGCGGCTCGGCCGCCGGGTGCTGGGCGCTGGTCAGGGTGTCGCCGACCGGCGCGCCGTGCACGTCCTTGATGCTCGCGGTGACCCAGCCCACCTCGCCTGCGGACAGCTTGGTCAGCACCTTGCGCTTGGGCGTGAACACGCCGACGTTGTCGACCTGATGGGTGCGGCCGGTGGACATCACCAGCAGCTTGTCGCCGGGCTTGATCTCGCCCTGCATCACCCGCACCAGCGAGACCACGCCGAGGTAGTTGTCGAACCAGGAGTCGATGATCAGCGCCTGCAGCCGGTCGGTATCGCGCGGCTTCGGCGGCGGGATGCGCTGGACGATCGCCTCCAGCACCTCGACCACATTCAGCCCGGTCTTGGCGCTGATCGCGACCGCGTCCTCGGCGTCGATGCCGATCACCGCCTCGATCTCTTCCTTGGCCCGCGCGATGTCGGCGGTGGGCAGGTCGATCTTGTTGAGCACCGGTACCACTTCCAGGCCCTGCTCCACCGCGGTGTAGCAGTTGGCGACCGACTGCGCCTCCACGCCCTGCGCGGCGTCGACCACCAGCAGCGCGCCTTCGCAGGCGGCCAGCGAGCGGCTGACCTCGTAGCTGAAGTCGACGTGGCCGGGGGTGTCGATGAAGTTCAGGTGATAGATCTGACCATCGCGCGCCTTGTACGGCAGCGACACCGACTGCGCCTTGATGGTGATGCCGCGTTCGCGCTCGATCGGATTCGAGTCGAGCACCTGCGCCTCCATCTCGCGGTCCTGCAGGCCGCCGCAGATCTGGATGATGCGGTCGGCGAGCGTGGACTTGCCGTGGTCGACGTGGGCGATGATGGAGAAGTTGCGGATGTTCCGCATCGGATCGGTCATGGGGCGTGCAGCTCGGGCCGTCTTGGCCGTCGAATGGGTGGCGGTCGGGCGCGGCCTGGGCGAAGCCGGGCCGTCGCAAGGGCGTGGACGAACCGCGGATTATCGCACAGGCGGCCCGGATTCCCGGCGCCGCACACGGCGACGGCGCGGATGACCCGCGCCGTCGTGTGCTCGGTCCCTGCCGCCACAGAGCGTGCGGCGGCCCGGGATAGGCGTCAGCCGCGATCCGACTCCGGCCCCACCGCCAGGAAGCGGTTGGCGCCACCGCGGCGGATGAGCAGCATGACCGTGTCGTCCTTGCCGACGCCGGACAGGGCGCGGTCGAGGTCCGAGGCGCTGGACACGGGACGGGTGCCGACGCGCAGCACCACATCGCCCGGCCGCACCCCGGCGCTGCGCGCAGGGCCGGCATCGACCCGGTCCACGCGCACGCCCTCGGCGCCGCGCAGGCCCAGTCGCTCGCGTTCGGCCGCACTCAGGTCGGCGGCGACCAGGCCCAGCGCGTTGGCCGCGCGGCCGGGGGCCGAGGCGTTCTGCGGACGCGGGCGCTGCGGGGTGGCCTGCGCGGTGTCCGCGTCGAGCCGGGTCAGGGTGACCCGCTTGCTCATCGGCTTGCCGGCGCGCAGCAGTTCGACATCGACCGTGCTGCCCGGTGCCTTGGCGCCGATCATCGGCGGCAGGTCGCTGAAGTCCATGATCGCCTGGCCGTCGACGCTGCGGATCACGTCGCCCGGCTCGATGCCCGCCTTCTCGGCGCCGGAGCCCGGCGCCACGTCGTTGACCAGCGCGCCGCGGGTATCGGGCAGGCCGAAGCCCTTGACCGCGTCGCTGTCGACCGGGCCGACCACCGCGCCGAGCTGGCCGCGCTGGACCACGCCGCTGCTGCGCAGCTGGTCGGTGACGTTCATCGCCACGTCCATCGGAATGGCGAAGCTCACGCCCATGTAGCCGCCGGAATTGCTGAAGATCTGCGAGTTGATGCCGACCACCTCGCCGCGCGTATTCAGCAGCGGGCCGCCGGAATTGCCGCGGTTGATCGCCACGTCGGTCTGGATGAAGGGCACGTAGCGCTGCTCGCTGGAGTAAGGGTTGACCCGGCCCACGGCACTGACGATGCCGGCGGTGACCGAGTGCTCAAGACCGAAGGGCGAGCCGATGGCGACCACCCACTGGCCCGGCTTCAGCGCGCGCGAATCGCCGGTGCGCAGGTACGGCAGGCCCCTGGCGTCGATCTTGAGCACGGCGACATCGGAGGGCTGGTCGCTGCCGACCACCTCGGCAGTGAACTCGCGGCGATCGGACAGAGTGACCTTGACCGCGTCGGCGCCGTCGACCACGTGGTGATTGGTCAACACATAGCCATCGGCGGAAATCAGGAAACCGCTGCCCTGCGACACGCCGCGCGGACCGCCTTCGGGGGCGTCGGGCGCGTCGGGCATCATCGGGCCGGGGCCGCCGGGCCCGAAGAACCGGCGGAAGAACTCGGGAATCTGGTCCTGATCCAGGCCATCGGGGCCTTCGCCGCGGCCGGCGACCCGGCGACGGCCATCGCTGGTGGCCTCGATGTTCACCACTGCCGGGCCGACCTGATCGACCAGGCGGGTGAAATCGGGCAGCCCGGACACCAGCGGAGCGCCTGTGCCGACCTGGCCGGCGAGCGCGGAGGACGTGGCACCGTCGCCCGAGGACTTCTGCGCGGTGATGGGCAGGACATTGATCGCGACGGCGGTGGCGGCGGCGGTCATCGACACCAGGGCGACCGTGCGGATGCGGGACATGCGGGAGCGATCTGTGCGGATGCTGGACGTCATGGAACCGGAACCTCGAACGGATGATGGAAGGGGGAATGCAGCGTGGGCGTTGCGATCAACTGGACATTGCGGGAATCGCACTTGGCGGGGGCGCTCGGCGGGGCACGCATGTGTGCGCATGCACGTGGGCGGGAACCACCACCCGACGCGACGGGCGGCTTGGCTCGATGCACTGGCGATATGGGCGCAGGCCGCGACGATCCAGACCCTCGGGACCAGGAGGCGGCTGCGGATCCATACGCCGTTCAGCCATCGAGGCCACCGCGGGGACGCGCACGCACGTCCGCGGGCGATGACCGATCAGCGCATCTGGCGCGGCGTGTCGTCCGTGCCGGCCGGTTCCGCGTCGGAGCCGGTTGCCGGAACGGCCGCGGGCTGCTGCGCGGGCGCCGAAGCGCCGGACGGAGCCACGAAGATCGATGGCGCGGCCAGCGGCGAGCCGCTCCGCGGCGGCTGCGCCGGACGGCCGAGAATCAGCCCGCGGCCGTCGCCGCCCTGGCCGTAGTCGACCATCACCCCGTCCTCGATGCGCCCCTGGAGCAGGGGCGAGCGCGGCCAGGGCTTGGCGATCAGCGGAACCTCGTCGTCTGCGGCGTCGCTGGCGAAGCCCGCGCGCAGATCGGGCACCCGCGGCGCAGCGCCGGCATCGATGGAATCCGCGGCGATCACGCGCGTCGGCGCGGTCGCAGTACGGCGCTCGGCGGCCGCGCCCTGCGACCTCGATGCGAGCGCGCTGGGCGCAGCAGTGGCAGACACGGGTGTGGCGGGCGAAGAAGGGGAAGACGCGACGATCGCGTCGGCTTGCAGCGCATCGGCCTGCAGGGCATCGGCCTGGCCCGCAGCCGGCGCCTGGTCGTCCGCGGTGGCGGCAGCGACCGCGGCGGCCGATGTGGCCGACGCCGGGGCGGCGGGAGTGTCGGCGGCGCTGTCGGGCGATGCGGCACCGACCAGCGCAGCACCGCCCACCGATGATCCGGCATCCGGAACGACCGAGGTGTCCGGGCGCAGGCCGACGATGGCGGCGAAGGCCACGGACGCGGCCAGCGCGGCACCGCCACCCCAGCGCAGCAGCGGTCGCCGCGCGGCGACGGCGGACGGCGGCAGCGCGCGGCTGCGCGGGTCGCCGGCGACGGCGTCCAGCGCCATGTCGTGGTGTGCGGAGGAAGCCTCGCTTTCGGCGGCGATGGCCAGCGCGATCCGGCGGTTGAAATCGGCCGGCAGGGCGCGCCCGGCGCAGCCGCGCATGGCATCGCCGTAGAACTGCCAGCGTTCCCAGCGACCGGCCAGCTCGGCGTCGTGCTGCATGCGACGCAGCAGGAAGCGGCTTTCGTCGTCGGAGAGCGTGCCGTCCATCAGCGCGGACAGCGGTTCGCCGTGCGGGTCGCGGGCGGCGTCGGGGCCGTCGGCGCGGAGATTGGAGTCGTTGGAATGCGGTCCGGTCATGGCACTTGGGCGGCGGCGCAGCGGGAAGTTGCGGGAAATGGCGTGGCGGCGACAGCCGCCGGGAATGCGGTCCGCGAGGGGGCGGATACGGCGGCCGGCGCGGAAATTGCGGGGCGCGGCGCGGCGACGGAGCGGCGGACAGCGAGGGTTCTGATCGAGCGCGGGGCGAAAAGTTCCGCGACACGTCGCGGCGGAAACGACCGGGAGACCCGCTGACCGGTCGCGTCGGTGCGCAGAGGACGGATGTGCTGCACCGGCGATGACGCCGCGCCCGACACAGGCGCCTGCGACGACAGCCGGAGCGTCGGCGAAACAGGCATCAGCGGGTCGCGCGCTCGCGGCCGTCGGGCGCGTCCAGCAGCGGACGCAGCTCGCGGTCGATGGCATCGCGGGCGCGGAAGATGCGCGAACGCACGGTGCCGATGGGGCAGTCCATCTTCTGCGCGATCTCCTCGTAGC
>ERZ1066122.117-NODE-117-length-90984-cov-40.636431_pt1 | contig 90984 bp, 77 predicted proteins | sample MGYA00382769_ERZ1066122 | MGnify/ENA primary metagenome ERZ1066122 (study PRJEB33369, sample SAMEA5778352) | biofilm metagenome | biome: Industrial cooling water; feature: Water cooling tower basin; material: Biofilm | place: United Arab Emirates | collected... | reverse complement strand
TTCCCCATTCCCCATTCCCCATTCCCCATTCCCCATTCCCCATTCCCCATTCCCGCCCCCCGGCAATGAGTCGAGGATGACCGGCGGGCGCCCGGCGCTCGGCATCCGGCGGCGCATGGTTCACAATGCGCGGGTGTCGGTCCGGGGTGTTCGCGACCTCGATCGCCTGCCGATGGCATCGTTCCTGCGGTGAATGCGCATGCGACAGCGTCCGTGCACCCGCCGCTGCGGCGCCGCCGCGAACACTCCGCCCGTACGCCAGGCACGCGCTCCCCGCACGCGTCTCCCCTGCGTCCCCGACACGCCTTTCCGATCCATCCCCCGAAGCAGTAGCGCCGCGCTCCGTCCGCGGCCGGAGAATCCGCCACATGAAATCCAGGTGGGCGCCGCGGCCCGACCGCGCACACGTGCCGACATCCCGCTCCAACTCCGCCACCCGCAGCGCGCTGCGCACCGCCGCCGCGGCCGCGCTCGCCACCGTGCTGACCGGTGCCCTGCTCACCGGCCTTGCCTGGGCGCAGGCGCCCGCGAAGCCGACCCCCGCCAAGCCCACCCCTGCGCCGGCCGTGTCGCCGCCCGCGCTGAAGACGCCCGACGCGCCCAAGCCGCGCAGCGCCGAGGCCTGGCTGGTCATGGACCACGCCACCGGCCGCGTGCTGGCGGGCGAGAACATCGACGTGAAGATGGAGCCGGCCAGTATCACCAAGGTCATGACCTCGTATGTCATTGCCGCCGAACTGGCCGCCGGGCGGGTGAAGCCCGACGACGCGGTGATGATGACCGAGAACGCGTGGCGCTCCGGCGGCGCCGGCACCGACGGCAGCTACAGCGGCTTCCCGGTCAACCAGACCGCACCGCTCGTGCAGATGGAGCAGGGCATGGTGATCCAGTCCGGCAACGACGCCGCAATCGCCCTGGCCGAACACATCGCCGGCAGCGAAGACGCCTTCGCCCAGCTGATGAACGAATACGCCAAGCGCATCGGCCTGAAGAACTCCAACTTCGTCAACGCCACCGGCCTGCCGGCCGAGAACCACTACGCCAGCGCCCACGACCTGGCCCTGCTCGGCAGCGCGATGATCCGCGACTTCCCCGAGCAGTACGCCTACAACAAGATCCGCGAGTTCACCGTCGGCCCGATCACCCAGCCCAATCGCAACCGCCTGCTGTGGCGCGACGACTCGGTTGACGGCATCAAGACCGGCCACACCTCCGGCGCCGGCTGGTGCCTGCTGTCCTCGGCGCAGCGCGGCGACCAGCGTCTGGTCGCGGTGGTGCTGAAGGCGGCCAGCGACGACGAGCGCATGAACGACTCGATGGCGCTGCTCAACTGGGGTTTCCGCTTCTTCGAGACCCATCGCCTGTACGAGCCGGGCGCCAGCATCGCCGAACACCGCGTCTGGAAGGGCGAGACCGACACCGTGCGCCTGGGCGTGGGTGCGCCGCTGCTGGTCAGCACCGCGCGCGGCCGCTACGACGACCTCAAGCCGATGATGGACGTGCCCAAGACGCTCATCGGCCCGATCAAGAAGGGCCAGGAGATCGGCACCATCAAGGTGATGCTGGACGGCAAGCCGCTGGTGGAAGCACCGCTGGTGGCGCTGGACGGCGTGCAGGAGGCCGGCTTCTTCAAGCGCCTGTGGCACGAGTTCCTGATGTGGTGGGAATCGGTCTGACGGCCAGCGGCAAAACGTGTAAGAAATTCAGGGGTAATCAATGGGTCGTCTTTATGTGCTTGTTGTACTAACCCTTATCTTGACTGCTTGTAATAACGCTGATTCCTCGGCGCCCGATGAAGCAATTCGCCGTGTAGAAAATTGTGTCTGTTACAGGTCTACCGAAGGACAAAAACTGAATCCGTGGGAAATGGACTGGAAAGATCCTGAGAAATTGCGGAGACAGGTTTCTCACTGCGTTTGCGAAGTTCACATTGATTTGAAATCCGTCGAGGATCCAAGTCGCTATGTTGTTCCCGGTACAGAACTCAAGTAGCTGACTGCTGACTGGATGTAGGTGTCGCTGGCGCCTTGGCTATGATGGAGCATCCCCAACCCGGAGCGCCGCCATGACCCATCGCAGCCGACTCGCCGGTTTCATCATCGATTGCCGCACCGACGATCTCGATGCGGCTGCGGGGTTCTGGAGCAAGGCGTTGGGCCTGCCGGTCGGCGAGCTGTCGCCGGAGGAATCCGCCACCTTCGCCAAGCTCGACGGCGCCCCCGGCGGCCTGCATGTCGAGGTGCAGAAGGTCCGGCACGACTCGCGCGTGCATCTGGATATCGAGACCGACGACATCGAGGCCGAAGTCCGCCGGCTCGAAGCCCTCGGCGCGACGCGCATCGCGGCGGTGCACACCTGGGTGGTCATGGAAGCGCCCACCGGCCAGCGCTTCTGCGTGGTGCGCATGAAACACCCGGACGCCGGGGCGGCGCCGAATGCGTGGGACTGAGCCGCGCGGACGTGATCCCGGACGGGCGCGGAGGCCGCGAGGCCGCCGTCCTCATGCGATCCGCGCGAACGAGAACAGATCCTGCAGCGGGTGGCGCCGGCGCTCGATGAGGCAGCGGATCAGCCCGGCGCCGATCATCGAATACGTGATGCCGTTGCCGCCGTAGGCCATCGCGAACAGCACGCGCGGCCCGCGTTCGGAATGCGCGCCGAAGAACGGCAGCCCGTCGTCGGTCTCGGCGAAGGTGCCGGCCCAGCTGAAGGCGGGCGTCGTGTCCAGATCGGGAAAACAGCGCTGCAGCTGTTTGCGCAGCTTGCGCGCCTTGCGCTCGACCTGACGGTCGCGTCGCGCCGGGATGTCGATGCGGTCGTCCTCGCCGCCCACCAGGATGCGTCCGTCGCCGGTGCGCCGCATGTACAGATACGGCCGCGCCGACTCCCAGACCATCGTGTCGCGCAGCCCCTCCGGCACGAAGTCGGTCACCGGGTCGGTGATGAAGGCATAACTGCTGCGGTTCTGCGCCACCTGGGCCTGCAGCCACTGCTGGTTGGCGTACCCGGCGGCGAGCACCACGTGGCCGGCGGTGACCGTGGCGCCGGTGTCGGTGCGCAGACGCACCTGCCGCGGGCGGGCTTCGATCTCGAGCACCTTCGTGCGGTCGTGCACCCCGTGCCCGTCCTTGTGCAGACGCTGCAGCAGGCGATAGGTCATGCGGTACGGGTCGATCCGCGCCGCGAGCGCGCTCAGGATCGCGCCGCCGCTGGACAGGCCCCATTCGCGGCGCAGCCGGGTGCGGTCCAGCCATTCCACCTCGAACCCGTGGCGCGCGCGCAGCGCATGCTCGGCGCGCAGCGACGAGACATGCCACAGCCGACTGGCGTAATACAGGCTGCGCATCCGCGCGAAATCGACATCGCCCACGTCCTCGGCCAGCGCCTGCAACTGCGGGATGGCCTCCGCGCAGGCGCGATAGGCCAGCACCGCGGCCGCTTCGCCGTAGCGTTCGGCCAGATCGGTCATGTGCGTGTCGATCTCGTACTGCAGCAGCGCGGTGCTGGCCGCGGTGCTGCCCCAGGCGATGTCGCGCTGCTCCAGCACGACGACTTGATGCCCGTGGCTCGCGAGTTCCTGCGCGATCAATGCGCCGGTGATGCCGCCGCCGACCACTGCCACGTCGCAGCGCGTGTCGGTGTCCAACCGCGGGAAACTCGCCATCAGGCCGTTCTTGACCGCCCAGAATGGATAGCCGCTTTTCAGGTCCATGTGTCCTCCTCGGGCGGTGCGCCCGCGGTGACACGCACGCAAGAACCGTGCGCAACGCAAATGACTGATTTTATTGCGGAGACTTCTTTCGCAAGCGGTGTGCGCCGTGCAGACTGCAGCCGCAGCGGCGGGATGCCGTGCTGAATGCCCTGCGGACTGCCGTGCCGACTGCCGCGGTCAAGGCCGCAGCTGCCGCCCGCTGCGCACCAGCAGCCAGCGCCTGCGTACGAAGAACGCGACGGTGAGCGCCGCCAGGAACACGCCATAGCTCACCGCCACCGCGAAGATCTGCGGCCACAGCGCCCCGTGCTGCGTATCCGCATGCGTCATCGCCCAGTCCACGCTGAACACGAAGGCCGCACTGCACAGCAGCAGCGCGACAGTGTCGAACCGCCGCCGCGCCGCATCGCGCGGAGCGCGCGGCAGCATCCAGAACAGCGTGCCCAGGATCGCGAACCAGGGCAGGAACAGCAGGACGGTGAGGTAGTGGCTGATGGTGGGGTGCATGTTGGCTTGTCCTGGGACTCTTTCGGTTTGGTGCAGGATGCGTAGAAGTTGACCTTGACCTTGGCGCCCTTCGGAGCGGCGGGCCTCGCGGATCGGGCCCGCAGGGCGCGCGGCAGGACGCCGCGCGTTTTTCGAAGGGACATGGATGCCCCTTCGAAAAACCTCCGCGAGGACTGCGAACCCGGCGCGAAGCGCCGGGCGCGACGATGGGCTGTGCTTTCTTTTGGTTACTTTTCTTTGCACAAGCAAAGAACAAGTAACCCGCGCGCAAGCGCGGAAGCTTTTGTCCGCGAGTGAATTCAGATGCTGCGAAAACACTCATACCAGAATGGGATTGCTGATGCACTCAGCCGGATTTCTCGACGGCCTTGGCCTCTTCCGCCAGGCGCAAGGCCTCCAGAGCGTCTTCTACGGCAGGGACGGATACTTCCAGCAAGCCGCGCACTTCGTCCATCACCCCGGCGCCTTCACGTCTGAGCCGTGCGACCCATACGCCAGCATCCTTGGGGTTATCGAAACCGATGCTCTGCAACAATACGTGTTCGCCGTCCATGAGCTTGAAATGGAAGCGACCGTCGGTCTCGCGGTACTGCTTGATGGCCGGCACACGCTGTGCGGCGGGCTTTCCGAGGCGATTCTCATGGTCCTGCCGAACATCGACGATCGTGAGCTGCGACAGATCCCGCAGCCCCACCGCCTCCCGCAACTGCGCGAGGAACGGCATCGCCATGCGTTCGCGGGCGGTGCGTCCGCCTTCGCGCAGGCGTTCCTCGATATCCGCCGGCTTCGCGATCAACGCCTCGTAGTGTTCGCGCAGCGGAGCGATCTCGGTGTCGATGCGCTCGAACAGGCGCTGCTTGGCATCGCCCCAGCCGATCCCCTCGGCGTAGGCCGCGCGCATCGCCGCGGTGTCCTCGGCGCTGGCGAAGGCCTGGTAGAGCTGGAACAGCGCCGAGCCCTCGGTGTCCTTCGCTTCGCCCGGCGCGCGCGAATCGGTGACGATCGAGAAGATCAGCTTCTTCAACTGCTCGCGCGGTGCGAACAGCGGGATGGTGTTGTCGTAGCTCTTGGACATCTTGCGCCCGTCCAGACCGGGCAGCGTCGCCACATGCTCCTCCACCCGCGCCTCGGGCAATACGAAGTGATCGCCGTAGAGATGGTTGAACCGCTGCGCGAAATCGCGTGCCATTTCGATGTGCTGGATCTGGTCGCGGCCCACCGGCACCTGATGGGCGTTGAAGATCAGGATGTCCGCGGCCATCAGCACCGGATACATGAACAGGCCGGCGGTGACGCCGAAATCCGGGTCCTGGCCCTCGGCGGTGTTGCGGTCCACCGCGGCCTTGTAGGCGTGCGCGCGGTTGAGCAGGCCCTTGCCGGCGATGCAGGTGAGGAACCAGGTCAGCTCGGAAATCTCGGGGATGTCGCTCTGCCGGTAGAACCACACCCGGTCGTTGTCGGGTTCCAGCCCGCAGGCCAGCCAGCTGGCGGCGATCTCCAGCGTGGAGCGCTGCACCTTGGCCGGGTCCTGCACCTTGATCAGCGCGTGCAGATCGGCCAGGAAATAGAAATTCTGCGAATCGGGCGTGCGGCTGGCGGCCACGGCCGGGCGGATCGCGCCGACGTAGTTGCCCAGATGCGGGGTGCCGGAAGTGGTGATGCCGGTGAGGATGCGGGTGGTGGTCATTGCGGTCGGCAGGTAGGGGCGATGGCGGTCGCGTCGCGAGGGCGTACCGGCGGCGCAGCGGCATACGCGCGCTCCGCACACGCCCCGGCCGTCGTCGGCCGTTGGCTGCGGAGCGCGTCGACGCCCCGCAGGGCCGGCTAGTGTACCCGCCGCTGAACATCGCGGCCGGCCCCCGGGACGCATCGCAACCCCGTTCACGCGGCACATGCGTTGATCGGTGCATCCGGAACGCGAGATCGGTCCGGACCACCCAGACCCTGGAGCCCGTCATGATCCGCACCCTCGCCCTGCTCGCCGCCGCCCTCGCCACCTCCGCCGCCTGCGCACCGATCTCTGCGCGGCCGCTCGTCGACATCGATGTGGTCGACCGCGACACCGGCGAATGGCTCCCCGAATACCGCCACCGCGGTCAGACCTGGATTCCCGGCACCCCCGGCCACCGCTACAGCCTGCGCCTGACCAACAACACCGGCGAACGCCTGCTGGTGGTGGTGTCGGTGGACGGGGTCAACGCGGTCAGCGGCGAGACCGCCGGCGCGCAGCAGACCGGCTACGTGCTGGGCCCGTGGCAAACCACCGAGATCGCCGGCTGGCGCAAGTCGCTGCGCGAGGTGGCGCAGTTCTACTTCACCGATCTGCCCGACAGCTACGCCGCGCGCACCGGGCGCCCGGACAACGTCGGCGTGATCGGCGCCGCGGTGTTCCGCGAACGCCAGCGCTATGTGCCCTACGAGGCGCCGGCGCCGATCGCCCGTGACGACCGCTACGGCGGCCGCGCCGAATCCGAGCGTCGCCAGCGCTCCCCCGACAAGTCCGCCCCGGCGCCGCAGGCCGAACGCAGCGCTTCGGCCGGCAGCGCCTACGAGAGCGACGCGGCAGCTCAGAGCATCGGTACGGGGCATGGCGAGCGCGAGTGGTCCCCGGTCGGCCGCACGCAGTTCGAGCGCGCATCGCGTTCGCCTGCCGAGGTGGTGCAGCTGCGCTACGACGACGTGCCGAACCTGGTGGCGCTGGGCGTGATGCCGCGGCCCTATCGCTGGGACGATCGCCGGTATCGCGACCAGCCGCAGGCCTTCCCCAACGGCTTCGCTGCGGACCCGCCGCGCTGGTGAGTCAGGCCTAATCGAATCCGGGCTGCTGGACGCGGGTGTGGCGCCCAAGTGATGTAGCGGTCCGTGCACACATCGTGTGACTCGCCATGTGTGCGTGCTACCCGCCGCCGGCTGACGCGATCGGAATCACGCGCCCTGCACGGGCTTCGCTTCGTGCAGGGCGCCATGCTGCCTGAGGCCACCGTTCACTGTGTGCGTACTTGCGACGTGGTCGAGCGCTCAAGCAGGAATACGCTCGGGTGTTCGGCGCGTGGCTGCGGAATTACCTGGCCACGCATCTGGGCGACGCGTCGGTGAACCCGCCGCGATATGTGGCGCATGGATTCGGACGGGCCGCAGTCGGGCGGGGTAGACACGGGCTGCCCGCAGCGCTCTGCCGCCGGGCGGACGCCGCCTGGATTTATTCGGTGTGCTTCAGGAACGGCTCCACCGTGCCCTTGATCTTCATCGTCATCGGCTGGCCGCGACGGTCGAGCGCGCGGCCGGCGACCACCCGGATCCAGCCCTCGCTCACGCAGTATTCCTCGACGTTGGTGCGCTCCTCGCCGTTGAAGCGGATGCCCACGCCGCGCTCCAGCAGCTCGGCGTCGTGGTAGGGGCTGCGCGGGTCGTTGCTGAGGCGGTCGGGCAGGGTGTCGGTCATGGCGGTGTGCGGCGTCGCGAAAAACGGGGCGACAGGATACCAGCCGGGCTGGCCGTCCGCCCCGCGCCGTTCAGTCCGCGACGACCGTGCGTTCGCCGCGCTCCAGCGGGTCGGGCAGGGGAGTGCCCTGGTCGACGAAGCCCAGGGACACCGAGTTCAGGCAGTGGCGCTCGCCGGTCGGCGGCGGCCCGTCCGGAAACACATGGCCGAGGTGGCTGCCGCAGCGCGCGCAGACGATTTCGGTGCGGATCATGCCGTGGCTGGTGTCGCGGATGCGGCCGATGTGGCGCTCGTCCCAGGGCGCGAAGAAACTCGGCCAGCCGGTGCCCGAATCGAACTTCGCGTTCGAGCGGAACAGCGGCAGCCCGCAGAAGCGGCAGGTGTAGACGCCGGCGCGCTTGTTGTCGAGAAACACGCCGCAGAACGGTGCCTCGGTGCCGTGCGCCAGCAGCACACGACGCTCCTCGGGCGAGAGCGCGGCGGCGAGGCCTTCGCGCTGTGCAGGATCGGGCGGGGTGAGGTCGAACCGATGCGGTGTGGACATGGGAGTGGGCTCCGGAGAATGGGGACATGGATCGGCGGGGGCCTGTGCCTGCGTGGAAGAGGGCATGTCGGCCCGATCCGGTGCGCGCGCTGCCTGCGTGTGGCCGCCGTCGACCGCCTGCGGATGACCGCTCCACTGCCGGCGCGCATGGGCGATCACCCGCTTCAGCAGCGCCCGGTCGTGCAGGCGGGTGAGCGGGCGCGCGCCCATCGCGAGCGCGCGCTCGCGCATGGCGGCATCGATGTCGTAATGCGCGCCGCTGCGCCGGTCCTGGAAGGCCCTGCGCGGGAGGCCCAGCCGCGCGGCGAAGGCATGCAGCTCGTCCAGATCGTCGGCCATCAGATGCGCCCAGCGCCGGCCGCGCCAGGGGAAAGCCGCATTGTCCACGTACACCGCCATGTCCACAGTGCACCATGCGCGCGCAGGCTTGCCAAGCGCGGCCAGGCAAGGAGGGCGGGCCGCGGACGCACACACTGTCGCATCGGGGCGGCCTTTGATCCGCCGGCCCGCGGCCCCATGATGCGGCCATGACCTCTTCCGACTCTTCCGCCCCGCAGGCGCAGGGCGCCGTGCCGTCGCCGGTTGCCCAGCCCACCACCGGCGATTCGCCCGCGGAGGCCGTCGACCCCAGCGCCCCGCTGCAGGTCGAGCGCGATGCCCGCCTGCGCAGCGAATGGCAGGTGCTGCGCGACGTGCTGCCGTATCTGCGCCCCTTCGTCGGCCGCATCGCGCTGGCGCTGGGGCTGGTGGTCGCCGGCAAGCTGGCCAGTCTCGCGATGCCGCTGACCATGAAGGCGCTGGTCGACGCCCTGGACCTGCAGGCGCGCGAGCTGGCGCTGACCCTGCCGGTGGCGCTGCTCATCGCCTATGCCGCCTCGCGCATCGGCACCTCGCTGTTCACCGAACTGCGCCAGATCGTGTTCGCGCGGGTGATGGCCCGGGTCACCCGGCGCATCACGCTGCAGGCCTTCCGTCATCTGCATGCGCTGTCGCTGCGCTTCCATCTCTCACGCCGCACCGGCGGCGTGGCCCGCGACGTGGAACGCGGCGGCACGGCCATTTCCGACCTGCTGGACTGGGGCATCTACACCATCCTGCCGACCGTGTTCGAGGTGACCATCGCCACCGCGCTGCTGGTGTGGATGTACGACTGGAGCTTCGCCGCCATCGTGCTCGTCACGCTCATCGCGTATGCGCTGTACACCTTCCGCGTGACCGAGTGGCGAACGCGCTATTACCGTGCCTCGGTCGAGGCCGACACCCGCGCCAACGAACGCGCGGTGGATTCGCTGCTCAATTACGAGACGGTGAAGTATTTCGGCAACGAGGAGCACGAGGCGCAGCGCTACGACCGCAGCCTGGTGCACCTGGAAGAAGCGCAGGTGATGAGCCGCAAGACCCTCGGCGCGCTCAATCTGGGCCAGGCTTTGATCGTCGCAGTCGGCGTCACCGCGATGATGTGGCGCGCCGCCGAGGGTGTGGTCGCCGGGCGCATGACCCTGGGCGATCTGGTGCTGGTCAACGCGCTGCTGCTGCAGCTCTCCGCGCCGCTGAACGTGCTGGGCTGGATGTATCGCGAGGTGAAGCAGGCCTTCACCAATCTGGAACGCCTGTTCGGCCTGCTCGACGAACCCATGGACGTGCGCGACCGGCCGGATGCGGTGGAGCTGCGCGCCGCGCGGCCGCGCCTGCGCTTCGAGGGCGTGCGCTTCGGCTACGACCCGCGCCGCGAGATCCTGCAGGGCATCGACTTCGATGTGCCGGCCGGCGGCACGGTGGCGGTGGTCGGGCATTCCGGCTCGGGCAAATCGACCCTCGCACGCCTGCTGTACCGCTTCTACGACATCGACGACGGCCGCATCCTGGTCGAGGACATCGACGGCGTCTCCCACGATCTGCGCGATGTGACCCAGGCCTCCCTGCGCCGCGCCATCGCCATCGTTCCGCAGGACACGGTGCTGTTCAACGACAGCATCCGCTACAACATCCTGTACGGCCGGCCCGACGCCACCCCCGAGGAAGTGGAGCAGGCCGCGCGCGCTGCGCATATCCACGAACGCATTCTCGGCTTCCCCGACGGCTACGACACCGAGGTGGGCGAGCGCGGCTTGAAGCTGTCCGGCGGCGAGAAACAGCGCGTGGCCATCGCCCGCGCGCTGCTGAAGAACCCGGCCATCCTGATCTTCGACGAAGCCACCTCGGCGCTGGATTCCGCCTCGGAAAAAGCGATCCAGGCCGAACTCGACCGCATCGCCGAAGGCCGCACCACTATAGTGATTGCGCACCGGCTCTCGACGGTGATGAATGCCGACCAGATTCTGGTGATGGACCAGGGGCGGATCGTCGAACGCGGCCGCCACGCCGAGTTGCTGGCGGCCGACGGCCGCTACGCGCACATGTGGCGGCTGCAGCAGCAGGAGCGCGACACCGCATCGGGTGTCGATGCGGGGCCTGCCACGTCGGACGGCACCGCGCCCGCTTCCTGAAGCGCCGGGCGGCCCCCTGCAGCGCCTTGAAGCGGCCTGCAGGAAAAACGTGACCAGCGGTCGGAACCGGATGTCCGAGGCTTGACCCCGGCCTGCAGGCGGTCGCAGGATCGCCTGCAGGGTGGGACCGGCGGCATTCCAGGGACTGGGGAGAACACACGCATGATGCGGACGCTCGCGATCGTGGTGGCATGGCTGGCGGTGTCCGCGCTTGTGGTCGTGCTGGCGGTGCAGAACCGCGGCCTGCGCACGCAGCGCGACGCGCTGGCCGACCGCGCACAGTTCGCGTATCTCGGCATGTACGTGCCGGAGACGGCGCTGACCACCCTCGATGGCGAATCGATTCTGTTGGGCACCCCGGCCGATGGCCATCAGGTGGTGTTCTTCTTCAATCACACCTGTCCCTACTGCGAGCGGTCGGGCGCCAGCGTGGCCGCGGCGGCACGCGCCCTGCGCGCTGCGGCAGCGCCGCGTGTGTCCATGCTCGGTGTCTGCCTGTGCACGCCGGACGAGGCGCGCGGGTTCGCGCAGAAGCATCGCTTCGATTTTCCCGTCGCCACGCTCGAGAATCGCCGTCTGCTGGCGCTGTATCGCGCCCGCAACGTGCCGGCGCTGATGGCGATCAACCCCGACGGCCGTGTCTTCCACGCGGTGCAGGGCACCTTCAACACGCAGACGCAGGTGGCCGATCTGGTGAGTGCGGTCGAGGAGATGCCCACCGATAGCCTGCCAGGCGAGCGCATGCCCATGGAGAGCATGTCCACGCAAGGCATGCCCACGCAAAGCGACTCCGCCTCGGATCCCACCGGCATCGCTCCTGGCGGTGCCACCACCCGCACCATTCCCGCAGACAACATCGGTCGCATTGCGACAAGGAACAGATGATGGACAGAGACACCGTGATCACCCCGTCGGTCTGGCGTCGCCTGCCACGCGTCCTCCTGTCGATGGGCTGCGTACTGGCGATCGCCTTCGGCGCGGGTCAGGCCTTCGCTACCGCAAATCCCCAGGCCACGGCGAAAAACTACTGCCCGGATGTCGCGCCCTGCCTGTCGGTGTGCGGCGACGCCGGCGGCATCTACTACGGCCTGCTCCCCAACGGCGAAGCGCTCTGCGACTGCTGCGCGCCGGAGTGAGCGGTCACGATCCGCGTGCGGCAGGGGACGCGCGCATACCGCCCGCACGACGGGTGATTCCATGGAGGTCCACATGAAGCTGAGTAAAGCCACCATCCGCAACCTGCTGCTCGGCGTCGCGGTGTCCGCGGCGATGGGGTTCGGTGCAGCCCAGGCGATCGCCACCGACAGCGCAGCCCCCGGCACACAGCACGAAAGCTGCAGCGCGTACGCGTGCAAGCTGGAATGCGCCCCGTTCGGCGGCAGCCTCGGTCCGGGTGGTCCGGGCAAGCCACTGCAGTGCTATTGCTGCGGCTGATGCGTTGATGCGCTGCGGCGTGCGGGCTTTGCGCCCGCACGCCGTTTTCGTTTGCAGGCATGGACGCATGTGCACGAACGCCTGCCGATGAGGGTGCGGTCGACGGGCATGCGCGTTCGGTCGAAGTGCGCGCATGAAGGTGGTGGGGTTCGCCTCTTTCATGGCATGGCGTTGCCATCCATGGCGTGACGGTGTGGGGCGCGCATGTGCGGGCGTTCGCACCTGCGCGCGCCAGCGGCGCGCATCTTTCACTCCGTTCTGCGCTATGGCTGCCATCCATGGCGTGACTACGACGAGGCACCGATTCCTCCGGCCCGCACATCGATGTGCGGGCGTTCGGGGCGGCTGCGCGGCAGTGCCGCGGGTCTCTTTCACTTCGTTCTGCGCTATGGCTGCCATCCATGGCGTGACTATGACGGGGCACCGATTCCTCCGGCCCGCACTTGCTCGGCTACGCATCCTGCTACGCCGGCAAGGCCAGGGCATGCATCCTTGCATGCCCGCCGACGGCAGTGCCGTCGGCCCATGTGCGGGCGTTCGGGGCGGCTGCGCGGCAGTGCCGCGCGTCTCTTTCACTTCGTTCTGCGCTACGGCTGCCATCCATGGCGTGACTACGATGAGGCGCCGATTCCCCCGGCCCGCACATCCGTGTGCGGGCGTTCGCACCCGCGCGCGCCAGTGGCGCGCATCTTTCACTCCGTTCTGCGCTATGGCTGCCATCCATGGCGTGACTACGACGAGGCACCGATTCCTCCGGCCCGCACATCCATGTGCGTGCGTTCGGGGCGGCTGCGCAGCAGTGCCGCGCAAGCTTGCCGCCCCTCACCCCTTCACGCACACGACTTGGCGGAGGGTGTGCACCACTTCCACGAGGTCGCTTTGCGCCGCCATCACCGCGTCGATGTCCTTGTAGGCGGCAGGCGATTCGTCGAGTACGCCCTGGTCCTTGCGGCACTCCACATGTGCGGTTGCCTCGCGATGCTGTTTCAGCGTGATCCGCTGCTTGGCCGCGCCGCGGCTCATCGTGCGGCCGGCGCCGTGGCTGCAGCTGCAGAAGCTGTCCGGGTTGCCCTTGCCGCGAACGATATAACTCTTCGCGCCCATGCTGCCGGGAATGATGCCCAGCTCACCTTCACGCGCGCTCACCGCGCCCTTGCGGGTGACCAGCAGCGATTCGCCGCCGTGCGTTTCGCGCTGCACGTAGTTGTGGTGGCAGTTCACCGCCAGCTTCTCCAGCTGGAACTTCGGCAGCATGCGCCGCATCTCGTGCAGCACCCGCGCCATCATCGCCTCGCGGTTGGCGCGGGCGTAGTCCTGCGCCCACGACACCGCCTCCACGTAGTCGTCGAACAGCGGCTCGCCTTCCATGAAGAAGGCCAGATCGCGATCGGGCACGCGGAAGCCGAGCGTGCGCTTCGATAGCGCATCGCGGGCGCGTTCGATGAAGTAGGTCCCGATCAGGTTGCCCGTGCCGCGCGAGCCGGAGTGCAGCATCGCCCACACGGCGCCCTCCTCGTCGAGACAGATCTCGATGAAGTGGTTGCCGCCGCCGAGCGTGCCCAGCTGGCGTTCCAGCTTGTCGGTGCGGATGCCGCGATGCTTGGCCTTGATCGCCTGCAGCCGCGCCTCCAGCCCCGACTGTGCGAGGCGCGTGTCGATGCCGTCCGGCAAGCGCCGGTGCTCGCCGCCGGCACCGTTGCCCACCGGCACCGCGCGCTCGATCGCCGCGCGCAGCGGCGCCAGCGAATCCGGCAGATCCTTCGCGCGCAGGGTGGTGCGCACCGCAGCCATGCCGCAGCCGATATCCACGCCCACCGCGGCGGGGATGATGGCGCCGCGGGTCGGGATCACCGAGCCCACGGTCGCGCCCTTGCCTAGATGCACGTCCGGCATCACCGCCACCCACGGCCCGACGAACGGGATCATGGCGATGTTCTGCAGCTGACGATGCGCCTCGGGTTCGAGCGGCACGCCGTCCACCCAGCCCTTGATCGGGGTGGGCGTGCCTTCGGCGTGCAGAAGTTGGAAGGAAGATGTCATGGGAATGCTCCGATGCGATGCGCCGCTGTGATTCGGAAGAACACGGGCATCAGCTCAGGTTGGTCAGGCCATGTTGCCGCAGTTCACGGGCATTGAGCTGCCGCTTGTTGCGTGCGAAATGGTCGGGGGTGTTGAACAGCGTCATGTTCGAGGGGCAGCGCTTGCCGTCGTTCCACGGCGGGCAATCTCCGGCCGCAACGCGACGCAGCGCATCGATGCACGCTTCTTGGCCGGAGACCGGCGCCAGTTCGACCCGATACCACAGGCCGGTGATGCGATGCAGCTGCGTGCGGGCATCGATGACGCGGCGGACTTCGCTCTGCCCGCTGCGCTCGGCATCGAGACGCGCATGTGTGCACTCGCGCCGCGCCCGTCGGGCCACCATGCGTGCCTTGTTGGTGCGCAGCAGGCCGGTCGTCGGGTCGACATACAGTGCCGGCGCCCACGTCTCCGCCAACGCCACCGGGCCGCGCCAGTGGTGTTCCACATACAGCGCCCCCTCCTGTTCGGTCACGCGGATCGCCACGAACTGCTCGATATGCGCGTGGATATGCTGCTGCACGGTATTGCGGCGGTCGATGCCCGCGCACAGTTCGGCGTAGACCTTGTCCCACGGCCTGCCGACCTGCGAGGCAAGGAAGCGCCGCAGCGGCGCGAGATTCTCGTTGAGCCATTTGCGGTCGCGATGGCGGCTGCGCAGGCTTTCGTGCGTCGGCGAGTCTTCCGGATCTACGGGCGCGGGACGTTCGCTGTTGCGATGTCCACCGCGGCGCGGACGCTCGACGATCACTTTGTACATGTCGGGTCGCATGCAATGTGTCTCTGGAAAGTGCGGCCGTCGGCGACGGCCGCGATGGTGATGGGTCAGGTCGCGAAGTCGCGGCACTTCACCTTGGTGATCAGGCGCCGGCCTTCGCGGGTGCAGAGTTCGACCTTGGGCCGCGCGACGATGCCTTCGGCCGTGAAATCGCCCCAGGTGGAGCGCAGCCCGGCCTTTGCGAGGGCGATCGCGTCGTGCAGGCTGCCTTCGCCGATGACAGGCACGAGGTCGATGCCGAGCCGCTGTGCGACATCCGCCACGTCTTCGCGCCGCAGCCACCAGGGGCCGACACGCACGTCGAACAGGACGAAGTCCACGTCCGGCCGGTAGAGCGCGCCGACCTTCTGGATGCGCGCGCCATAGCCTTCGCCGTACAGCACGGCCTGGCCGCCGGGAAACACCGCTGCGAGCCGCGCTGCAAGCGGCAGGAAGCGTCTCTCCAGCGCATCGAGCAGTGGCTTGGGGATGTCGGCGGCATCGGTCCGTCCGCCGAAGGTGATGCGGCCTTCCTCGAAGATCACGCGGATGTTGGTGCCGTCCACCTTCTCGGTGAACACCCATGCGGCATCGGCGAGATATTCGAATTCCGGCAGTGTCCACGCGCCTTCGATCAATGGTTTGCGCGGTCTGTCCATGTCGCGTTTGAACAGGCTCTGGATCTTGTGGTACAGGGTCATGATGTCGCTCCTTTCCGAAGCGCAGGCCGGGAATTCCCGCCTCGCGTCGTGGTTCAAGTGGTGCATGTGGTGAGGTTGTCCTGTCGCGGCGGCACGGCATCGGTGCAGCCGCGCAGCGTGTGCTTGTCGATGTTCTCCGCGTGCGTCTTCCGATGCATCGCCTGGAGTGATGTGGATGGCTGCGGGCCCTGCATTGATCCACATCGCCTGTGCTCCCGTGGCGGTTTGTCACCGCCGCGCCCGCGCCGAGCATCGCGGCGCAGCGAGAGTGCGCCGCAGTCGCGATGTGGTCGCGAACCGATGGCGCCTTTCGCCTTCAGGCATCACTCCGCGACGCCGCGACCCGTGACCGCGCTTCGATGCACGGACGTTCGCGACGGATGCTGCGGATGGCGTGGCCGCATTCGCATGCGGCAAGGTCGGACTGCACGGAAAAGCGCGTACACGAAGCCGTTCGCGACACGGAAAGCCGTGCGCGTGGGGAAGTGATACGAACGCAGGAAGGGAAGCCGCAACGCAAAACGCCCCCGGAGGGAATCCGAGAGCGTTCGCAGGCCTCGGAGATCGGGATGCCGATCTCCGTGGACGAAGATCAGCGTTGGCGGATGTGGCTGTTCGAGTCGACACCGTCGAAGTCGACGCGCTGCGCGTCGCATTCGTGCGCACCACGCCCATGCGCGCACAGGCGTGCGACGCAGGAACGCTGCGCGTACGGCATCGATGTGCGGTTGGATTGGGCGGGCGTCATCGGAGGGCTCGGTAGGCTCGTATGAAGGCGGAAGGCCTGAAATTCAGGGCTTTTAGGCAGCAGGTGCTGCGATGGGCGCGCAAGTTACACCCGTCATTTACGAAATGCAAACATTTTTTTCGCGGGCCGATGAGCGGACGGGCGGAGCCTGCGTCTCGAATCGATTCACGCAACGCAGATCGAAGGGCGCCGGTCTTCAGGCGCGCACCATCCGAGTGCGGCGCATGGAATCAAAGGTGTCTCGAATCATGCGGTGGAAAACAATGGCAGACGCGAACGATCGATGCCGCGATACGCTGCTCTTCAAACGCGTCGGGGGAGCGCGATGCGCTCCCCCGACGTGTGCATGGTCTTGCATGATTTGGCGCGTCTTGCGTCGCGTGCTTGCAGTGCATGCAGCGTGCGCGGAGGCGTGACGACAAGCGTTTCCGCGCGCGTGGTCGCAGCGTGCATCGCGATGTGGCTGTGCGATCAGCCCTTCGGCAGCAGCACCTTGTCGACGACGTGGATCACGCCGTTGCTCTGGCGCAGGTCGGCGGTGGCCACGGTGGCCTTGCCGCCCTTGGCGTCGGTCACCACGACCTTGCCGTCGACCAGCGTCGCGGTCAGCGACTCGCCCTGGACGGTGGTGAGCATGGCCTTGCCGCCGCCGGCCTTGATCTTCGCGAGGATCGAGGCGCTGTCGTGCTTGCCGGCAACGACGTGGTAGGTCAGCACCGCGCCGAGCTGTCTCTTGTTCTCGGGCTTCAGCAGGGTGTCGACGGTGCCGGCAGGCAGTGCGGAAAACGCGGCGTCGGTCGGCGCGAACACGGTGAACGGGCCGTCGCTCTTGAGCGTGTCGACCAGGCCGGCGGCCTTCACTGCGGCGACGAGCGTGGTGTGGACCTTCGAATTCATGGCGGCATCGACGATGTCGCCGTTCGCCTTCTTCTGCATGGCCTGTGCGGCGGGCTTGGCTTCGTGCTTGCCGCCGTGGTGGCCGGCGTGGGCGAGGCCGATGGCGAACACGGAGGTGGCGAGGGCGGCGGTGATGACCTTGAGGGGAAGGGTCTTGAAGCGCATGGGTGTCTCCTGCTTGCGAATGGATGAGGGATGCGTCGGAAGAGTGGCGGCGCGCTGTCCGCTGTCGATGGCGAAGACTCGCCCACGGCGCGGACTGCGCACGCACCCGGTACGACGGGCCCTGCATGCGTGCGGATGTGAAACCGGCGGGGCGGGTTCACCCGCGATTGCGCTTGCTGTCCGAATGCGGAATGCCGTCGATGCGGCTGCATCCGCTGCGGGATTCGCTCGTATACGCGCCCCGCGGAGCGCTCAGGGCGCCTGCAGCAGCGGTTCCAGCACCGGCCAGAGGTGGTCGCGCAGCGCCGGCTGCGCCTCGGCGGTGGGATGGATGCGGTCGCTCTGGAACGCAGTGTCGTCCATGGCGATGGGTTCGAGCAGGAACGGCAGAAACGCCGTGCCGTACTGCTCCGCGAGTTCGCGGAAGTTGGCCTCGAAGCCCGCGGTGTAGTCGGGGCCGTAGTTGGGCGGGATGCGCATGCCGACCAGCAGCACACGCGCGTCGGCGGCCTGCGCGGCGCGGATCATCGCTTCGAGATTGTCGCGGGTCTGCTGCAGCGACAGCCCGCGCAGGCCGTCGTTGCCGCCGAGTTCGATCACCACGATGTCGGGCGTGTGCCGTTCCAGCGCCGCGCCGATGCGCGCGGCCCCGCCGGCGGTGGTTTCGCCGCTGATGCTGGCGTTGACCACGCGCCAGCGCGGATGCGCCTCGGCGATGCGGTCGGCGGTCAGCGCCACCCAGCCCTCTTCGAGCTGCAGGCCATAGCCGGCGGAGAGCGAATCGCCCATCACCAGCACGGTGCGGTCCGGCACCGGCGCAGGCGCGCGCGTCGCGGCATCTGCGGCGTTGGGCGCATCGGCCGCGGGTTGCGCGGGCGTGGCATTGGTGGCGGCGTCGCCGCAGGCGGCGAGCGCAAGCGCGAGCAGGGCCGCGAGCAGCGCGCGCAGGCCCGTGCGTGCGCCCGCGGACACGCTTGCGCTTGCGCGCGCACCTGCATGCAGGCGCAGACGCTCGTGCATGCGTGCGTGCGTACGCAGGCTCATGCGCAGACTCATACGGCACCGCCGTAGCGGGCCTTGAGCATCGCCCAGCAGCTGCGCAGCGCCTGCGCTTCGCCGCCTGCGGGTCGGCCCGGGCGGTCGGCGTCGTTCCAGCTGTACACGTCCAGATGCGCCCAGGGCGTGGATTCGGGCACGAACTTGCGCAGATACATGGCGGCGGTGATGCAGCCGGCCATCGGTGTGCTGCTGCCGTTGGCGATGTCGGCGATGCCGCTCTTGAGATAGCGCAGGTAGGGCGACCACAGCGGCATGCGCCACAGCGGGTCGTACACCGTGCTGCCCGCATCCAGCCACGCCTGCGCCAGCGTGTCGTCGCTGGCGAACAGCGCGGGCAGGTCGGGGCCGAGCGCGATCCGCGCCGCGCCGGTGAGCGTGGCGAAATCCAGCAGCGCGTCCGGCGATTGTTCGCCGGCATAGGTCAGCGCATCACAGAGGATCACCCGGCCCTCGGCGTCGGTGTTGTCGATCTCGACGCTCAGGCCCTTGCGCGTGGACACCACTTCGCCGGGGCGGTAGGCGTTCGGGCCGATGGCATTCTCCACCGCCGGCACCAGCAGCAGCAGGCGCACGGGCAGTCTGCGCGCCATGATCAATTCGGCCAGGGCGATCGCGTGCGCGGCGCCGCCCATGTCCTTCTTCATGTTGCGCATGCCGGCGGCGGCCTTGATGTCCAGCCCGCCGGTGTCGAAACACACGCCCTTGCCCACGATCGCCAGCAGCGGATGCGCGGCATCGCCCCAGTGCAGCACGATCAGCCGCGGCGCGCGGTGCGAGGCGCGGCCGACGGCGTGGATCGCCGGGAAGTTGTGCGCCAGCAGCGCATCGCCGGTGAGCACGTCGAGGTCGGCGCCGTGCGTCTGCGCGATCTCGCGCGTCACCGCTTCCAGCTCGTCCGGGCCCATGTGTTCGGTGGGTGTGTTGACCAGATCGCGCACGCGCACGCAGGCGGCGACCTGCGCGGCGGTGTCGGCGTCGGGCGTGGCGACCAGCTGCGCCTGCGCCGGGCCGTCGCCGAGATAGCGCGAGAAGCGGTAGCTGCCCAGGCTCCAGCCCAGCTGCAGCGCCGCCTCGGCGCGGGCATCGGCTGCGGTCTGGCCAAAGGCGTGAGCGACGCGCCAGCGGCCGGCGGGCAGGGCCTTGGGCGCATGCGCATAGGCGTAGGGGTCGTGACGGTCGCCGATGCCGAGCACCGCGCCGCCGAAGCCTTCGCCGCCGGGCAGCAGCGCGTGCGTGCCTGCCGCGGCAGTGAAGCCCTGCGCCTGCAGCCAGTGGCGCAGGGTCGCCGGCTGCGCGTCGCGCCAGGCGGCGTAGCCGTCGGCATCGAGCAGGGTAAGCGCGTGCGTGTGGTCGGCCGGGTCGGTGTTGTGCGTGAGTCCGGGCAGTGCGGTCATGACGAGGTCTCGGTCGGTTGCGCATCGCCGGCGTCGGCGCCGGCATGCGTGCGGGAGGGAGGCGCAGCGCGCGCGGCGTGCAGCGCGTCGATGCGGTCGGCCAGTGCGGCCAGGTCGTGGACGATCAGGTCCGGCGCGATGTCGGCATGCGGCCAGTGCGGCCGGTGCGCGCGCTGGTCCTCGCGATGCACCCACGCGGTGCGCAGCCCGGCGCGTGCGGCGCCGACCACGTCCATCTCGATGTGGTCGCCGACGTGCAGTACCTCGTGCGGCGCGCAGTCCAGACGCGCGCAGGCGGCATGGAAAATGCCCGGGTCCGGTTTGGCCGCGCCGTGTTCGCGCGCGCCGAGCTGGCCGACGAACAGATGATCGACGCCGATCGCGCCGAGATCCGCGTTGCCGTTGCTCAGCGCGAACAGCGGCAGCCGCGCGCTGAGCCGCTGCAGCGCGTCCAGCGCATCGGGATACCACTCCACCCGGTTGCGCTCGGCGAAGAACACGGCGTAGGCCGGGTCCACCAGCGTCTCGGGCTCGCCGCTTTCGACGAAGGCGATCTCCAGCGTGCGCCGACGCAGGGCGCTCATGTCGTGCAGCAGATGCGGGTGCTCGGCGAACACCCGTTCGCGCAGCGCGCGCATGGCCGGGATGGGGAAGCGCTCGGCGGTGCGCGGGCTGTGCGTGCGCAGCCAGTCGTCGAGCACGCGTTCGATGCGTGCGCCGATCGGCGCGAACGGCCAGAGGGTGTCGTCCAGATCCAGGGTGATCGCGCGGGGCAGGGTGTGCATGCCGCGATGATAGGCCGCCGGGGCAGCGCCGGGGGTGGCGGAGGCGAAGGCCGAGGCAAGGCTCATTCCAGCAGGCCCGCCCAGCGCTCCAGGCCCTCGATCCGCTCCAGCACCAGTTTCAGACTGGCCAGCAGCGGCACCGCCAGCAGCAGCCCGGCGATACCCCACAGCCAGCCGAACACCACCAGGCCGAGGATCAGCGCCAGCGGCGAGATCGCCAGCCGGCGGCCGAGCACGATCGGCGTGAGCAGCTGGCCCTCCAGCGTGTGCAGCAGCAGGTAGGCGGCCGCCGGCGCCAGTGCCAGCAGCGCGTCGTCGAACTGCACGAACCCCATCACCAGCATCAGGAACACGCAGATCAGCGGGCCGACATACGGCGCGAAATTCAGCAGCGCGGCCACCGCGCCCCACAGCGCGGCTTCCGGCAGCGGCAGGCCCAGCGCCAGCAGCGTGCCGGCCACGGCCAGGCCCAGCGCGGTGTTGATCAGGCTGATGGTGAGCACGTAGCGCGAGATCTCGCGCTCGATGGACTGCAGGATGTCGATGGTCAGCTTCTGGCGCTGCCGCCCCGGCACCAGCGCCAGAATCTTCCGCTGCAGGTTCTCGCCGTAGACCATGAAGAAGAAACTCAGCAGCACCACGGTCAGTATCGCGGCCACCGCTTTCGGCGTGGCGGTGAGCGTGGCGTAGGGGTCCTCCATCTGCGCCTTCACCACCCGCCCGCCGCCGTTGTCGCCGCCGGCCGCGCGGGCGATGCTCTCGGCGCCTTCGCGCGCCTGTTTCACCGGCTCCACCACCTTGCGCAGCTTCGGCGCGATCTGCCGCACCTGGCGCGGCAGCTCGGAAAACACGTCCGCCGCCGGGCCGGCCAGCAGATTGCCCATCAGCAGCGCGGCGGCCAGCGCCGCGCACAGCACCGCCACCGCACCCAGAAAGCGCGGCACGTAGATGCGCCGCAGCATGCGGATGATCGGGTTGCCCAGCAGGGCGAAGAACATCGCCAGCAGGATCGGCACGATCAACCCCTGCGCCGCCCACAGCACAAAACCGACCGCGAGGCAGGCCAGCACCAGTGCCGCCGCCGACGACGGCGGGCGCGGCGCGGGCTCGACGGCATCGGAGGCCGGCGCCGCGATGTCGGGTAGGGCTGCGGGTGGGGCCGCAGGCGGCCAGGGTTCGGTCGGTATCATGTGTGAAGGCGCCTGCAGAGGGTGGGAAGCCGGAAGCGCCGGCTCAGCGCATCTGCAGATTGCCCTGATTGCCGTTGCGCCAGATCTGCAGGATCAGCTGCTGCGGGGTGTCCGCCAGCGTGGCACGGAAGCCGCCGAGGTCGGTGAATTCCCCGGTGCTCGCACGCAGGATCACATCGCCCTGACGCAGGTTGTTGCGGGCGGCGCGGCTGCCGCGCTCCACCTGTTCCACCAGCACGCCGGTCACGCCCTGGCGGCGCAGCGAGGCGGGCAGTTCCACCAGGCGTGCGCCGGCCAGGCGCGCATCCAGATCCGCGCCTTCCAGCGCGCGCGGCTGTTCGCGCAGCCGCGTGCGGATCTGCACCGGCTTGCCGTCGCGGCGCAGGTCGAGCGTGATCTCCGCGTCCGGCGCCTGCAGGCCCTGGAAATTGCGCAGCATGTCGCTGTTGTCCACGCGTCCGCCGTTGGCCGCCACGATCACGTCGCCCACGCGCAGCCCGTCGCGGCCCGCCTGCGAATCCGGGTACACCTGCACCACCAGCGCGCCGCGGGTGTCGGTCAGGCCCATGCCGCGCGCGATCTGCGCGGTGAGGTCCTGGGTGTCGATGCCCAGCGTGCCGCGGCGCACCGCGCCGTCGGTCAGCAGCTGCTGCATCACGTTGCCGGCCAGCTTGGTCGGGATGGCGAAGCCCAGTCCGATGTTGCCCGCCGCGCTGCCCTGCAGATTGAAGCTGGCGGTGTTGATGCCGACCAGCTCGCCGCGCAGATTGACCAGCGCGCCGCCGGAGTTGCCGGGATTGATCGATGCGTCGGTCTGGATGAAATTCTGGAAGCCGATGCCCGGCACATTGCTGCGGCCCACCGCCGAGACGATGCCCGAGGTGACCGTCTGGCCGAAGCCGAAGGGATTGCCCACCGCCACCACGTAGTCGCCGACCTGCAGTACGTCGGAATCGGCCATCGACAGCGCGGTCAGTTTCTCGGCCGGGATGCGCATCAGCGCCACGTCGGTGTCGGCATCGGAGCCGATGAATTCGGCCGAAAGCGTGCGCCCGTCGCTGAGCGTGACCGAGACGTCGTCCGCGCCTTCGATCACGTGGTGATTGGTCAGCACCAGGCCGCGCTTGGCATCGACGATCACGCCCGAACCCAGAGACTCGTTGATGCGCTCCTGGGTGAGCTCGGGAAACATGCGCCGGAAAAAGGGGTCGGCGAAGGGGCTCACCCGCACCCGCTGTTTGCTGTGCACGCTCACCACCGCCGGCGTGACCCGCTTGAGCATGGGCGCCAGCGAGGGCAGGGCCTGGCCGTCGCTGGCCATCGGCAGCGCGGCGGGCACGGCGACCGCCGTCGGGGCCGCAGTCTCGGCCCGCGCGGGCGTTTCCAGCAGGCCTTCGCGCAGGAAGGTCGCCATGAACCCGCCGAAAGCGGCAGCGGCGGTCAGGGCGATCAGCAGCGGGGTCTTGGACGTGCGGCGGTCGGTCATGGCGGGTCTGCGCGTGTGGGGCGGAAAGGGTGGCGGACTGGGCCGCCGCGTTGAAGATCGCGGTCGCGGCGCGGGGAATCAAGCGCCCTGGCCGGTTCCCGGTGGCCGTCGGACGGGCCGGTGGGCCATCCGCGGGGCGATCAGTCTCGACCAGACGCCTTTAGGCGCGCCTGAACATGCTGAACAGGGTGCGGCGGCGCTGCGCCGGTCGTGTTTGCGGCCGATCGGCAGCGGCGAGTGCCGCAGCCGCGACTGCCGCGTCGCGAAGCCGTGCGCCGGGCGTGTCGGTTTCGCGAGGGGGGGCGGGAGCGGCCTGGTCGCAGTGCCGCCGGCAATGCAGCGGCTGAAAAGTGGGTGTCCCCAACTCCTTCTCCCGACTCCTTCTCCAATCCACTCCCCCCAATCCGCTCCACGTCCGCTGCAAAAAAGTGGGTGTCCCCAACCCGTCCCCACCCAAGCAACCCAGGCTCCCGACTCACCGGAAAAGTGGGTGTCCTCGATCCGTCCTCGATCCTGCCGCCGATCCGGGCGATGGCAACGGCCGAAAAGTGGGTGTCCCCAACCCGCCCCCAACCCGATCACCCCTCCCCCCTTCTCCCGCTCCATCCCCCGGGGCCACCCCCGTGGACAGCCTTCCTGCCCCGCCGTCAAGCGGTTGACGCACGTCCCGGCAAGGCGTAGCTTGGCACCCCGCGTCGCCACTACATCTTGGGGTATGCACTCCGGATTGAGCCCTACCGATGGTGTTCCACGGTCAAAGTTCCACGGCCGTCACACAACACCTCCCGGCGGCGACGCAGCGCGCCGTGCATGCGTACGCATCGCACACAGGAGGCCGGCGCGCACCCCCCGGGCGGAGCCCGGGGCACGAAAGTATCCGGACCTGTCATGGAACGAGCCTGCGGCGCTCTGGTCCACCGCCGCACTGTCGCCCGGCCCCGGCCATGGCGGCGCGCAGCGACAGCGTCAGTGAACACCCGCATCACCTAGCCGACACGAACACCACCACCGCACCGGGCGCACGGCCACCCCCCGCCGCCCGGAACGAACAACGACTGGCCCGGCACGTACCGGCGCCACACCGACGAGGATGGGAGAGGAATGAGTACAGTGCGTCTCGAGGCCGTGACCAAGGCTGCCCCCGCCGAGATCCCGATGCAGCCCGCGTCCTGGGACATCTGGGACAAGAAGTACCGGCTGAAGACCAAGCAGGGCGACGACGTCGATGCCGACATCGACGCCACCTACCAGCGCGTCGCCCGTGCCCTGGCCGACGCCGAGCCCGGCAGCGAGAAGCGCAAGTACTGGTATGAGCGCTTCCTGTGGGCGCTGCGCCGCGGCGCCATCCCCGCCGGCCGCATCACCTCCAATGCCGGCGCGCTGGAGCACAAGCCCGCCACCAGCACCATCAACTGCACCGTCTCCGGCACCATCGGCGACTCGATGGACGGCATCCTCGAAAAGGTCCACGAAGCCGGCCTCACCCTCAAGGCCGGCTGCGGCATCGGCTACGAATTCAGCACCCTGCGTCCGCGCGGCGCGTTCGTGGCCGGCGCCGGTGCCTACACCTCCGGGCCGATGTCCTTCATGGATATCTACGACAAGATGTGCTTCACCGTGTCCTCGGCCGGTGGCCGCCGCGGCGCGCAGATGGGCACCTTCGACGTCTCCCATCCCGACGTGAAGGACTTCATCCGCGCCAAGCGCGAGGACGGCCGCCTGCGCCAGTTCAACCTGTCGCTGCTGATCACCGACGGCTTCATGCAGGCCGTGGAGACCGACGCCGACTGGCCGCTGGTCTTCCCGATCAACGAAAAGGAAGTCGGCGACATCGACGTCAACGACCCCGCCCAGGTGGTCTGGCGCGACTGGCCGCAGCATGCCGGCTACATCGTGCGCGAGGACGGCCTGGTGGCCTGCAAGATCTACGGCCACATCCGCGCCCGGCACCTGTGGGACATGATCATGGTCTCCACCTACGACTACGCCGAGCCGGGCTTCATCCTGATCGACCGCGTCAACGAGATGAACAACAACTGGTGGTGCGAGAACATCCGCGCCACCAACCCCTGCGGCGAGCAGCCGCTGCCGCCCTACGGCGCCTGCCTGCTGGGTTCGGTCAACCTCACCAAGTTCGTGCACAAGCCCTTCACCGACGAGGCGCGCTTCGACTGGGAGGAATACAAGGAAGTGGTGCGCGTGTTCACCCGCATGCTCGACAACGTGGTCGAGGTCAACGGCCTGCCCCTGCAGCAGCAGCGCGACGAAATCATGCGCAAGCGCCGCCACGGCATGGGCTTCCTGGGCCTGGGCAGCACCATGACCATGCTCGGCATGAAGTACGGCAGCACCGAATCGCTTGAATTCACCGAGCAGATCTCCCGCGACATGGCCGTGGCCGGCTGGGAAGTCGCCCTGCAGCTCGCCCAGGAGAAAGGCCCGGCGCCGATCATGGAAGAACGCTTCCCGGTCACCGCCGAAATGCTGCGCAAGCGCCCGGAAATGGCCCGCGACGGCTGGAAGGTCGGCCAGGAGATCCCCGGCAAGGTGCTGCACGCCAAGTACAGCCGCTACATGCAGCGCGTGGCCGAAGTCGCCCCCGAACTGGTCGACGCCCTTGCCGAGACCGGCGCGCGCTTCACCCACCACAGCTCGATCGCGCCCACCGGCACCATCTCGCTGAGCCTGGCCAACAACGCCTCCAACGGCATCGAGCCCAGCTTCGCCCACCACTACAGCCGCAACATCATCCGCGAAGGCAAGAAGTCCAAGGAAAAGGTCGACGTCTACAGCTTCGAGCTGCTGGCCTACCGCGAACTGGTCAACCCCAGGGCCATGCCCTTCAGCGACGACCCGGACGCCAGACTGCCCGACTACTTCATCGCCGCCGACGACATCAGCCCCAAGGAACACGTCGACGTCCAGGCCGCCGCGCAGAAGTGGGTGGACAGCTCCATCTCCAAGACCGCCAACGTCCCCACCGACTACCCCTACGAAGACTTCAAGGACATCTACCGCTACGCCCATCAGCAGGGCCTCAAGGGCTGCACCACCTTCCGCTTCAACCCCGCCGCCTTCCAGGGCGTGCTGGTGAAGGAAGCGGACCTGGAAAACACCCTGTACCGCTTCGAGCTGGAAGACGGCAGCGTGGTCGAGGTCAAGGGCAACGAACAGATCGAATACGACGGCGAAATGCACACCGCCGCCAACCTGTTCGACGCGCTGAAAGAGGGCTACTACGGCAAGTTCTGAGCAACCTGCCGTCGTGCAAGCAGGGCTCACGGCACGTTCCGATCGAGCCAGCCCTGTGAGCCTTCACCTCGCGTCGTTTCCACCCTCTCCCCCGCCTGCGGGGGAGAGGGCAGGGTGAGGGGGCATTCCATCGCTCCCCACCGCCTTCCGCCTCCCGCTTTCAAGCCCCTCTCCCCCCGCGGGAGAGGGGGTGGGGAGAGGGGGCAACACCTCCTTCGCCACCCCCGCATCCCCCCGCCAACTCCACCGAAATCGCGCTACATTCCGCCTGCGGGCAGCCCGCCCGAGATGCGGTACGTATCCCCTGACGAGGAACCACCCATGAGCAATGGCAATGTGATCACGGAAGCGATTTCGGACGCCGCCGAAGCGGTGGCGGACAAGGCGAAGGAAGTCGGCGACGCCGTGGCCGAGACCAAGGTCGGCAAGGCCGTCACCAAGGCTGCCGGCAAGGCCAAGAAGACCGCCGCCAAGGCCCGCAAGAAGGCCGAGGCCCTGGTCGATGAAGCCAAGGCCAAGGCCGCCGACGCGGTGAAGACGGTCAAGGCCAAAGTGGCCGGCGCCAAGAAGGCCGCGAAGAAAGCCGCCAAGAAGGCTCCGGCCAAGAAAGCCGCGGCCAAGAAGGCGGTGAAGAAAGCCGCCAAGAAGGTCGCGAAGAAAGCCCCGGCGAAGAAGGCCCCCGCAAAGAAGGCCCCCGGCAAGAAAGCGCCTGCGAAAAAGGCGCCCGCCAAGAAAACCGCCAAGACAGCCGCCAAGAAGGCTCCGGCGAAGAAGGCCGCCAAGAAAGCGACCAAACGCGCCGCCCGCAAGTAACCCGCACCACCGCCCTCTCCCCGCCCGCGGGGGGAGGGCACCCGCACCCGCACCCGCATCGCCCGCAGCACTTGATCGCACCACGTCACTTCGACATCAGCTCACTTCAACACCTGGAACCCAGCATGGCCGTCAAGATCGAAAAGAAAATCAAGGGATACGCCGTCGTCACCCCCGAAGACAAGGCCAAGCAGACCGCCGCCGCCGTGGCCGCCAAGGCCGTCGAGGCCGAAGCCGCCCAACACCGCGGCGCCGACGTCATCCAGATGCACGAGCGCATCGAGCGCCCCGAAGTGCTGGTGGGCAGCACCTACAAGATCAAATCCCCGCTGGTGGAACACGCCATGTACGTGACCATCAACGACATCGTGCTCAACGCCGGCAGCGAGCACGAACAGCGCCGCCCCTTCGAGATCTTCATCAACTCCAAGTCGATGGAGCACTTCCAGTGGATCGTGGCCCTGACCCGCATCATGTCCGCCGTGTTCCGCAAGGGCGGCGACGTCACCTTCCTGGTGGAAGAAATGAAGGCCGTGTTCGACCCCAAGGGCGGCTACTACAAGGCCGGCGGCGTCTACATGCCCTCGCTGGTGGCCGAACTGGGCATGATCGTCGAAGACCACCTCAAGACCATCGGCCTGATGCACGACCCGGAAATGAGCGAACACCAGCGCGCCCACATCGCCGAAAAGCGCGCGGCGTACGAGGCCGAACGCTCAAAAAAAAACGGTGATGTGAGCGCGGCGCGGGATGAGGATGTGACGGTGACCGGCGAAGGGACGGGGTTTCCGCCTTCGGCGACGATGTGTCACAAGTGCTCGAACAAGTCGGTCGTGATCATGGACGGGTGTGCGACTTGTTTGAATTGTGGGTATTCGAAGTGTGGGTGAGAGGGTATGAGTCATGATGGCCGAGCAGTTGCAAACTTTGTTTTGGATCGATGTGATCTAAAGGGGAGGCATGTCACCAATCTTGCGTTGCAAAAAATTGTTTATTTTTGCCACGCTTGGTATTTAGTGGGTTTTAAAAAGCCGCTCATAAAGCATGCTTTCGAAGCATGGAAGCATGGTCCTGTTCTGCAGTATCTTTATCGAGACTTTAAGGATTTTGATAAGAGCCCGATTACGGTGCGCGCAAAAAAATTGAACCCTGAGACAGGTGAATTTGAGACTGTTTCTTATAGATTCGATGGGGAGGAGCGGGATTTTCTGGAACGTGCGATTGATTTTTATAGTCGTATCTGGCCAGGGACGCTTATCGAATTAAGCCACACAGCTGGGGGGCCTTGGGATGTCGTGTGGAATCACGGAGAGGATGTGAATCCTGGAATGAAGATAGGGGATGAAAAAATTTCTGAATTCTTCTCTCGTAGAAACCCGCCTTTTTGAGGTGATTAAAAAATGACCAAGCTGAAGGTTCCGTCTTTACAGCATCTTTCTAGGCTTTATAGGCCAGACCCTCTTCGTGTGACAAAGGAGCTTCTCAAGCTTTTAGAAAATGGACCAACTTTTTCGTATGAGCCTCTCTATGAATTTACTAGAGAGATGTTGATATTTAAAGTTCCTCTTGAACAGATCTTGCAGGCCGTAGAGCTAAAGGTTCGTCGTGAGGATGTTAAGAAGCGATATCTCGATATCCTGCCGCTAATCGATAGCTTCTTCAAAGGCAAGCGGGTGGCTTTTACCAACCCTGTTTCTCCTCGGTATTTCATGGTTGACAAGGATTTGCAGGTGCCCTTTACGCCGCCGATGATATATGGCGAGGGCGGCAAACTATTTCTGCCGTGGTTCATTTTCTGGAAGTTAAATCCGTTGCACGGTGAAAATCTTTCTTTGTTCGTTACTTTGGTCGAGGAAACGCTGAAGCAAGATTCAGATCTTGAGGATGCACAGTTTTTGATCGTTGACCTTAGTTTTGATGAAGAAGTTGGTGATAGGACATTAAAAGTCCGCGCTTCTAGCGACATCCAAAAATTAAGCGATACAAGAAAGAGAGAGATGCTTGCAATTTTTGCAGAAGGCTTTCGCGACGCGCGACGTCTTGCCAGTCTAAGGGTTGATCGTAAGAGAGTCGGTGCTGAATCCGAAATGCGTGATGCGTCACAGATGCTTCTTATTTGAGTTCGCCGATAGAAAAGGCGAAAGCCATGGTAGTCATGGATAGGTGTATGACGTTTTGAATTTTGGTTATTCGATGCGTGGGTTATTAAACTTAATTTAAAAAGGATTATTTATGCCATTGATTCGTAGTTACGCTATTTGGAACAATAAGGGTGGCGTAGGTAAGAGTACGATAGCTTTTCATGCCGCATCTCGTTACGCAGAGCAAAATCCTCAGAAAAAAGTACTAGTTATAGATCTGTGCCCGCAGTCAAATGTGAGCATGATGTTGCTGGGTGGGGGCACTAACGGAGAGAATGCTGTTCTCGGTTTATGTACTCATGCTACTCCTAAGACCGTAGTTGGTTATCTAAGTGCTGTTATTTCTGCTGGCTCTGGCGCATTGCTGCCTAATCCGTTCAATTATTTAGTCGATGTCAACACATATAACGCCAGCATGCCAGAAAACATGTATTTGCTTTGCGGTGATGGCAACTTGGAGCCAATGTCGCCTGCTATAACGCAAGCGGCGAGCGCTGCTGCGTTGACTCCAACTATGCGTCCATGGCTTTGGGTCCATCAGATTTTTAGGAGGTTCATTGAAAATGTTGTTCTGCATGACGACACTGAGTGGATGGTCTTTATTGACACAAATCCAAGTTTCGCTATCTACACCGAGCTGGCAATGTCTGCAGCTGATAGATTGATTACCCCAGTAAATGCCGATGATTCTTCTCGCGTTGCAGCAAATGCAATGTTTATCCTGCTGCACGGCCAAACGCCGCCGCATCCAATTTACGGGTCTTGGACCTTTGCCGCGCAGGCTCATCTTCATGGATTATCCGTTCCGCAAATCCATGTGATAGTTGGCAATAGATTGACGCAAAACCTTGGCCCGGCAACTGCTTTTGGTGCTCTATCTGATGCAAGTGCCGCCACCCTTTTCAACGCATATCAAGCGCATCCTACATATTTTACTAGCCGTCCTGCTGCTGCAAAAACAGTGGGGGAATTTAAAGCGAAATATTCGATTCCTCTACGGGATTTTAATACGGCAGGCATCGTGGCTGCGCACAAGGGTGTTCCTTTGTCGCGCTTAGAGGGTGGTTATCATCAAGTCCATGGTTCAGCGGTGCAAATAAACACAGTCCGCGTTGGAGAATGTTTAGCGGCTGTTGATGCGTTGGTAAACGCGCTCAGGTGAGTGGGCGAGCGGCAAAAACAACACGGAGACAAGGACACCCACAATTCCCCCGCTGAGTGCTGCGCTGAGTGCTGAATCGATCTCGATACCGCAGTAGTTGTCGGCTTTTTGATCGTCCTACGCCGCCCAGCATATTCATCGCCCACGGGACATTCTCCCTTGCGGGCTTTGTCGAGGGTTCGAAGGCAATCAGCCGAGCCGATGGGCCAGCGTCATCCCCTTCAGCCAGCGCTGTCCAATGCGCTGCGCCAGTGCGATCAGTGCTTCCGCGCTCCCGACCGCGCGCCAGTAGCCGCAGCCGATACCGCGAAAGCGTAGGCTGTCGTGGTGTCAGTGTTTCCTGAGCAGGCCGCAGGGTGGAGTAAGCGAAGCGCAGCTCCACCTTTTCTCCACCTTTCCGTGTAATCGATACGTCGGTGGAAGATCATGATGCCCACACTTCACTGCCTTGCACCCTGTGTTACTGCCCAATGAATGATCTCGAACGAAAAAATTTGGTGGTTTTCATCTGTCGTTTGCAGAGAGTCGTTTGCTATGCAATTCTAATAATAGTGTCTTGCGCCTTCTTTTACGCGGTATTCGAATACGGGTTCGATTTGATCGAAGTGCACGGGCGGCATGGAGAAGTCCAATTTCGCATTCCTGGTGTTCTGGCCGCCGGGGTTCTTCTGGTATTCGGTTTCCTGATTTCCGGCATTGGCTTGTTCGCTGCAAATTTCGTGCTCAAGAAATATGCTTAAGCAAAGAATGGGTCAACAGGGTGCCCACAATTCACGATCACGCACCCTCATGAGCATCGAACATGGAAGCTGCTGAGGCGATACTGTTCAAGCTATTCGGCGTGTTCGTTCTGATCGGCGGTGTGTACGTGCTGGTCACGGGTCGTTTCAAGATCGGAGTCGAAGGCACCGATTCTTATGACAGAGTGGTGTCGGGACCGCCCGCGAGGTGGCTGGGGATCGGCCTCATCGCCGCTGGGGCTTGTTTTTTCGTGGATGTACTCGTGGCAGTGGTGGCCACGATCGTTCTGGCATTGCTCGCATTTGTCCTGGGCGACCCGCGCAAGTCAGATTAATCGGCCTTCATCACACGTCGGACGCAGCGCTTGACGCAGTGATAGCGTCCGTCGGAACCTGCGGGAACAAGCTGGGAACGGGCTTGGGTCATGGCGTCAGCATGGCCATGCTTGAGTGCGTTGTCTGTCGGGAAACCGGCCGTTGCGGGGTAGGGATTTCCTGAATTGTGGGTGTCCTTGTTCTCCTTGGCCTCACCTGCGACCAGTTCAGCATGGCGCCGTCGTCGATCATGCCGAAGGCGAAGAGGTCGGGATATTGCACCGCGAATTTCGCCGCGCCGAAGCCGCCCATCGAGACCCCCTGGCACACAAGGATGCGGCGGTCGGCGGGGCTGCAGCTGCAGCTGTCCGTGCAGGCGACGATGGTGAGCACGTCGGACTCGCCATTGATGCGGCCGTGCCAGCAGCATCGTCGGAATGCCGCTCGCGTGACGGCGCACGCCAGCCGAGCATCTGCGACATCGCCGCTGCGTGCTACGCTCATCTGGCACCGCCGGAGCCCCGCATGTCCATCAAGACCCGCCTCTGGCCATGGCTGACCCTGGCAGGCATCGCGCTGTTCATGGCCGGTGTGTTCTGGGGCGCGTGGTTCGCATTTCCCTATCCCGATGCCAGCCCGGATGAGGTCGCGCGCATGCGCGTGCATGAGCGCGTGGCGACATCCGCGATGCTGCTGGGCTTGCTGTGCACGCTGGTCGGCGGCATCGCGACGGTCCGCTCGCTGCTGCGCGACCGGTTGCAGCGTCGAAACAGGAGGGCGTGATGAGGTCACATGGCATGAAGGCCGCACTGGCGGCCTCTCTGACGGCGGCGGCCGTGCTTGCGTTCACGGCGACGGGACAGGCGGAGCCGCCTTCGGGTGCCGCGCCGTCTCCGCCGACGGGAGGGCCCAAGGCGGGCGGCAGCGGCGATACGCCGATCATGCTCGATACCATCCGCACCTCGCCGGAGGACTGGCCGCCGATTCCGGTCCCGCAGGCGGAGCACGACGGGGTCGTGGAGTTGGGGCCGCCCGATCGCGTGCGTACTGCGGCGGCAGCACCTGCCGCCGTCGAGGCGGACGCATCCAAGGCGGGATCGGCACCGACCGATGCGCGGCCCGGGCGTCTGGTGCTGTATCGCACCCTGCCGAAGACCGGCTGGCGCACGCCGCTGGTCAGCGTGGACGGCGTGCCGCTGTTCCGGCCCAAACTGAATACGTACACCGACGTGGCCCTGCCGCCCGGCCTGCACCGCGTGCGGGTGGATTGGGCCCGCGACACGGGCCGGCCGGACCAGGTCTTCGACATCCGCATCGCGCCGGGCCGCACCGATCACGTGCGGCTCACCTACCGCTATCGATCAACCGGGCCCAACCTGTTCGAGCTGGGCAGTTTCGCCGAATGGGTGGCGCCGGAAGCCGCCGAGGCCGAGCTGCGCGCCTGCTGCAAGCGCGTGCGCAACGAACGCGAAGAGCGGCAATGACGGCCCTGCCACGCGGCCGGCCGACAGCCGTGGCGGGCAGGGCGTCGCGGACCCCGCATCCCCGCGCGGTGGGCGGGTGCGAGGGGGCGGATTTGCTTTCTGGCCCGACAACCCCCATAGTGAGCCCCGCTGAATGTCAAGGGCCATCGAATCGTGGCCTGCCGCTGTAGATCTTGCGACGCATACACCTACACCGTTACCCGCTTCTTTCCTTGCAGCCAGCTCCTCTGCCGCCACGCGGCACTACACCTACACACGCTACAAGGAATACATCATGTCCCAGACTCAGACCGGCACCGTCAAGTGGTTCAACGACGCCAAGGGCTTCGGCTTCATCACCCCCGAGAGCGGCCCGGACCTCTTCGTGCACTTCCGCTCCATCCAGGGCTCCGGCTTCAAGAGCCTGCAGGAAGGCCAGCGCGTCTCCTTCGTGGCCACCCAGGGCCAGAAGGGCATGCAGGCCGAGCAGGTCCAGGTGATCTGATCACCGCCGCCCGGCACGCAGCACGCAAGACAGGAAAGCCCGGCCATTGGCCGGGCTTTTCGTTTGTGGGGCCGATCGTTTGTGGGACCGATCCGCATCGACCGCTGTGTTGCCGAGATCGATCGGGCATCCATGCCGGCTGTCGCATCGCGTTGACAGGCCCTCATGCCCAGGTGCGCAGCGGCAGCATTCCCCAGACGGAGAGCACCACGCACCATTGCAGAATCGCGAGCAGCGACCACAGGTCGCGGCGCCCGGCAGCAGAGCGTCGACGGGTGGGGCCACGCAGGGTGCGCCAGAGCCCGAAGGTCGCCGCCAGCGGGAGCGCGGCGGTCGTTGCTGCGAGCGCCAGACTCGCAGGCGTGATGTCGCCCAGCCGCTGCCAGCCGAAGGCGACCAGGGCGAAGGCGAACGGGATGGCGACGATGACCAGCCAGACCGGCGCGAGCGGATCGGATCGGCGTGGAAAACGCTGGCGCCGCGAATCAGACGCAGGCTGCCTGCCATGAGGACATGGAGCAGACCGGCCAGCCCCAGGGCCAGATTGGCCCAGTACGCCAGCAGTCTCCAGAATGACACTTTGCGGTAGGTGCTGAACCCGTTGCTCCATTCCGGCCCATCGCGTCCGACGATCAGCACGTGCGAGGCATCGATCCGGTCTGCGGCCACGTACAGCCGCCCGCCTGCCGGATGCAGCTCGACCGGCGCGGCCTGCAGCGGCCGCAGCGTCAGCCCGGTCGCGCTGCGGGAGATGTGGGCAGGGTTGAACAGCAGGTCGAGATACTCGAATGCCGGCACCTTGCCCGGCATGCGCGCGTACCAGCCCAGCCAGGCGTCCGGATCGTCGGCGGCGGGTGCCGGAGCGCGCTGGACCGCGCGCGGCGGAGGCAGGTCCAGCGCGCGGATCATCATCGCGTCGAACGCGCGGTAGTCCGCGGTTTCGCTGTCGGTGTTGAAGACGATGAAGAATGCGCGATGTCGGTTGGTGGCGTGGTCGGGAAATTGGGGGGTGAATCCCAGACAGAACATCGCCCGGAAGCCGGTGGTACTGCCCTCGTGACAGCGTCCGATCGCGCCGTGGCGGTCGCGGCGCCAGAGGCCGAGTCCATAGCTGGCCGCCAGTCCTGCCTGCGATGCCACGGTCTCGCGGTTGTGACCCATCTGCGCAAGCAGCGCGGGGTCGATCAGCAGCTCGCCGTCGATGCGCCCGTCGCTCATCAGGAACCGGGCGAAGCGCCCCATGTCGTGCGCGGTGGTGAGGAACTGCCCCGCGGGGCGCAGATGCATGGGCTCGGCAGCCTGCGCCACCGGCCCGTCGACATGCCCGAACACCACGCCGGGACCGTCAGCCGGTCCATCATCGGTGGCGGCGACGTGCGCGAAGGTGCTGTCGCGCATGCCCAGCGGACGCAGCAGCTCGGCATCGAGGACGGTCTCGTAGCGCTGCCCTGTGACCCGTTCGATCACCATCGCCGCCAGCACGTAGCCGAAGTTCGAATAGGAATACTCGCTGCCCGGTCGCGTGCGCACTGGCAGGCGCATGCCCTTGCGCGCGAACGCCGTCGCCAGCGCCTGGTCGGGCGTCGCGGTGGTGCTGAGCACCAGCGCCAGGCTGGCGTCCTCCAGGCCGGCGGTGTGGTCCAGCAGATGCCGCAGGCGGACCGGGTGGGCCGGCGCCCACGGGTTGTCGAGTGCGACCTCGGGCAGCCACGACGCCACGGGCGCATCCAGGGACAGCCGTTTCTGGGTGACCAGACGCAACACGCCGGCCGCGATCACCGTCTTGGCGATCGAGCCGACCTGGAACTGGTCATCCGGCCGCAGGGCTGCGCCGCCGACCCGACGCACACCGGCCGCATCCACCGCGATGGTCCCGTCATCGCCGAGCAGCATCCATGCGGCGCCGGTGAGGCGTTCGCGTTCCAGCATCGCGGCCACCTGCGCGCGCAGCGGCGGGGATTCCGCAGCGAAGGCGGATGCGCAGGCGAGCAACGCCGTCAGACCCAGACAGGACGACAGCAGCCAGCGGAGCCAGAGTGAGGGGTGATGGGTGATGCGCCGTCGGTTCATCCGGCCATGGTGCATGGCCGCGCCGGCCACGCCGCGTGCCGGAAGACGCGGTGTGCGCAGTCTGCGGCCCAATGTGTACGGCCGGTGGTGGTGCTGGGTGGCGGGAACAATGGGTGTCCTGATCTCCGGCGCCGATTAGCCTTGATGAGTGGGTGTCCCGAACAATCTGGTGTCCCGAACGATCTCTGCTGGGAAGGTGGGTGTTCAGCCGGCGATGAGTGGGTGTCCCGGTCGATTCGTGAGCCGGCGATGAGTGGGTGTCCCGGTCGATTCGTGCCGGGTGGCGGGGATAGTGGTTGTCCTGGTCTTCGGAGCTGGTCTCCGGAGTTCGCCTTGATGAGTGGGTGTCCCGATCGATTGGCCTTGATAGTGGGTGTCCCGGTCCGACGGGTGTCCCGGTCTGACGAGTGGGTGTCCCGATCGATTGCGGTCGATTCGTCCACTCGGCCTGTGCAGGACGGGGGGCGATGCGTCCGATGCACTGTGGGTCTCCTTAACTCCCCGCGGTGGGTGTCCTTAACTCCCCGTCTTCCTTAACTCCCCGTCTCCTAGCCTCCGTCCCTCCCATCGGCGTGTTTTGCGGGCAGAAATGTGATGAAGGACAAAAAAGGGAGATATCTCTCAGATCATTGGGATGTTCACTCCGTCGTGATCTGTTGGGAATCTGGACGGAATCTCGGCTCGAAGTGCTGTTCCACGCCACAACAGACGGGTCCAATCGTTGGATCTGCAGGAGATCGTTGAAGTTTGGGCGTTCTTGTCGGCATCTGCTGCCCAGCCCTGCTCGCGTCCCCAAGGTGACAAAAAAGGAAGGCGACTTCATTGGTCCGATTTGCACTTCTACAGCAGGCAGCAAAAGGGGGGGCTCCGGACTACTCCACGCCTGAAGGCGTCGAGACGTCGTGCATTGCAAGCAAGCCTGACGCCGCCCAGTCGGATCAAGCACTTGCGTGATTGATCCGCCATCACGCCATCACGCCATGCGTGGTGCGCGCACCCTCCGAGTTGTTCAGACACTTTCCGGCTGGGGGCTTCTTCGATGCTCATGAACAGTGATGCATCGATTCGGAAACGCATGGTCATCGGGAGTGAACGCAAACCCAGGCAATGGCGGATAGCCTCGATTGCAAGCCCAGGCGCTACTCATGGCGCACCGCCCGAGTCGACATCAACAGTAACCGGGCCGGCAACGATGGGGCCTTCAAGCGACCAGAGACAGCTGGAATCCAATCATCGGAGTGAACATGAAATCCACGCAGGCATTGAGGCACTCGGATTCTTCAATCATCACCGTAGGGCGAATTCGCGCAAAGGCCGGGGCTTTCCGGACGGTACTCTCCTGGATGGGTGTGATGATTCTGGCGGGATGCGGTGCAATAAGTCATGAAGCCCCGCGGAGTACAGCGATGGCACCTTCAGATCAGTCAGACAGCGTGATGCCGAAGATGCCCGGCCCCGCGTCGAGTGGTGTTCTAATGCGGGATGCAGCGCCAAGGATATCGCTAAGATCAAGTACAAAAAAAAGGGGGGGGTGATACAGGCAGAACTGGAAGCTGCAAAAGTGCAATTCGCGGGCGACGAATATTCAGTCGCTTTGTTCAACGTTGGAGGTGAAAGAAAAGAGCTAATTATTACTCAGGCAAAAAAAGAACTGGATAATTGGCGGAATGTGATACTTGACTCCGATGGCACTGATGCGCAAATGAAACTGGTATCGGAGGTGGCATTGGAATTATCCGGATTAGGCGTTCCGAGCGAGGGCGCCTTGATTGAAAAGATGCCTGGCGAGGTGTACAGATTCACGCCGCTGGAAACGCATGGCTCAATGGTCGTGCGCCGAACTAATAATGGCGGGCATGGGTCGGCTGGAAATACAGTTTTATACGTGCTCAATATTGAGTAAGTAGCAAAATAAACCATCAGGAGATCGAGATGAAAATCATAGAAAAAATAGGGTCTTTTGCTTGTATTGCGGTCATCGCTGCGAGCGCTATTCCGGCAAAAGCAGAAACCATGGCGTTGCCTGTGAGCGAGCGTACGCCAGGCTTTGCGGATGTCAATAAGAGTAAAGTCGTCAAAACCGGCTGGGTTTATGCTGGAAGATTTTTCAAATGGATTGGGGATGAGCCCTATTACTGCGATAAAAACGCTCCAAAAAATTGCGTGTACAAAGTTACAAAAATGAAAACAGTATCAAGATCTTGGAAGGTTGGTACAGAATTTACTGCAAAAGAAACATTCGAAATGGGCGAGATTTCGGGTAAGTATAGCGAGGAATGGAGCGATACTATATCAAAGTCGTTTTCAGACTGGAAGGAGACAACTATCCGGCCTGGCAGGACCGCAGTGCCAGCCCTGTTTATCCACCGTGATCTGGTTTCATACAAGGTCACTGGGGTGTGGAAACTGACTTCTGTCAATCAAGACTGTCGGCATGGAGTTAAATGCGACATATATAGGTGGCTGTCTGGAGATACTGCTGGGACATTCCGGGCGCTCGTGTCAAAAGACACAAGGATGACATTTATGTATGTATCGTACGATGGGTCAAGAGCGCCCGCGTGGCTCAAGGTCGAGTGAGTCAAATATAAAAAATGCAGAATTTTTGAAATAAACTGATCAGATGGTCCATATTGGTTATGCTTGCATTATTGACCTACGAGCCTACAATCGACTCGTAGGTCTTCAGTTTTTTAATCTTGCTTGCATAAAAAAGTACTGTCTGTGCGAAACAAAAACTATTTGTCTGTATATTGATGCTTGCTATTGTTTATCGGCACTGAATTGATGGAGGAGCATTTGTATGAAGCGGTGCTTTGAGATATTTCATTTGAAAGAATATTCATTCCTGGCAAAGATTTCACGGTGGATTGTCATATTATCAGCGTGCGTGGCAGTTTATCTTTGCGTCGTGTCTCGTGATATTCAGCGCGGACGAGGCTTGGCTAAAACAGCTGTAGAGGGCCGCATGCCAATTTTGGAGGGCATCGTTGATTCTTCGTTTTCGTCACTTGTCCGCGAAACACGAGCGGGCGGTTCGTTGGGCGGAAAGGCCGCGTACAATCAATCGATCCCAATTAAATCCCAGCTGTCTTTTCTAAGGCGTGAGGCGGAAATGGGCGACATGCGCGCGGCTTGTCTCATCGCCGCGGCCTTCGATTTGTGCTCGAGGCATGAACATGGGGCTTTTGTTGACGAGTATCCAAGTAGCTACTTGTCGAGCATGAGCAGTGCCCGTGCGGAAGAGTTCTCCGACAATCTTGCGTATGTAGAGGCAAGGGCAGAGGAAATCTGCGCAGGAATGACTGTTGATGACATGCACGACCGCCAGAAAATGCTGCTTTCTTCCGCTGTGGCAGGATACTCATCATCAATAAATGGCTTTCTTCTATCTCGGGCGCGCGGTCAATTTACAATCCCATCTGTCGGATTTTCTGCGCAGAGCAGAGCATATCGTGAAAATGCCGAAAAGATACTGAACGATGCGGCTGAGGCCGGTGAATTCCGTGCGATAGAGGCTATTTCGATCGCTTACGCTATGGGTGAGCTTGAAACTTCTGCGGGAAACATCGAGATAGAAATGGACGATACAAAAGCGTCTGCCGCGTTGAATGTACTTTTCATGATACGCGAAAACCGTAAAGCAAGAGGGCTGCCGCATGACCTCCACTTGGATGCCGAGATCAAGAGCGGGCTTGACGGAAGAATCGCAAGCATGGATCAGTACGAAATGAAAAGATTTGCAGAGCTGTCGGCCAAGTATTATTCAGCCTACGAGAATCTTGCTGGTGCAGAGAAGGCGGGGGGGGATCTTTTGCGCGAGCTTCCCGAATATGCGTGTGAAAAAAACAGGCGAGCTGTATTGGATTGATTTTTCGATCCGCAAGCATGATGAGGAAAGCCCGCAAGCGCCGCCGCCTGTCGCGCGGGTTCTGTCGCAGACTGCGCAGCTACCGAAACCGCTACGCCGGAATCTCTATTCTTGCAATGTCCGCTGGACGGGTAGGGCTGCGAACCCATTTTCTTGTGTGGAAACCTGGGGGTGCATGTTTCGACAAGGATATAAAGCTCCCATGTTCACATGGTTCAAGGCGATCATTAACTAAAGTCCGTGGACGATTTTATCATTCTTGAATATTCGCATCAATGCGTCGCCTTCATTGGCGTGGCTTGGCAGAAACATGTGACTCGACGATCGGTCGTTCTCCCGCAAGTGCAGTCAGTTTTTCGAACAGTTCCCTCGCTTGGGGCGTATCGTTGGCCGCGACAGCCAGTCGCCAACGCAGCCGCATGAAATGAAAATCCGCGTCGAATCGCTCTTGGTCGAACGCGCGCACATCGTTGAGCAGGCGTTTCGCTTCGACCTTGCGTCCCTGCGCAAGCAGCAGGTCGAACAGCGGCTCAGCTGCAAGCACCATGTGGTAGCGCAGACCTTTCTGCCGGGCTTCGAACAATGCTTCGCGCAGCAATGCCTCGGCGCGCGCACCGTCATTGTTGATCGCCGCCCAGCGAGCGCTGGCGATGATGCCCGCTGTGGTCTGAGGGTTGCCCAATGCGTCCTGCTGCATCGGCGACGGTACAGGAAGCGCTCCATCAGCTTCGACGAGGCGATTTGCGGCAATGGTCCAGGTCAACAAGGCACCTTCGCGCGTCGTCAAGAGGATGTTTCCAAGGTCCTCCCAGTTGCTCTCGACGAAAGCTTCGTTGCTGGCATGAAGCGCTGCGGCATCATCTCCCGCCTCCAGCAGATACATCACTCTGATCATCGCGTCCATCTTGTCGTCCTTGATGGCATCGTAGTATTCCAGTTGTGCGCGTGCTTCACGCAGGCGACCCATTCTGGTCAAGACTTGTGCATGTATAAGTGCCGTGCCTCTGCGCCGATCCGAGTCCGGCATTTCGTTGATCAGGTTGAGCGCGCGTTCGCTTGTCTCAAGGGCTTCTGAGGTACGCAGCAGTTCCATTTCCATCCTTGCCATTTCAGCGAGTGCCGTCAGTGCAGTCGTATTATTTTTCATGCGGAGGTGGTAATCGGCAAGCGTCGGCATCACTTGAAGCGCATCTTCCACGCGCCCATAACGCACCCAGATGCGCGCGCGCTCACTGCGTATGGTGTAGAGGCCGCGAGTATCTGCTATGCGTTCGTATATCTCGCTGCTGCTATTCAAATCGCGCATCGTTTCTTCGTATTTTCCCATGTCGTCGTACGTCAGTGCACGTAATCGCAGTGCTTCTGCGAGTATTTCCGGTGCGGCATCTTTCGGGAGATGTTCGAGGAGATCGATAGCAGCCTGCGCGGTCTTCAGTCGAGATGCCGCCGTGGTATTGGAGCGTCCTTGGAGAAGAACCTCGAAGACCAACAGCTTGGCTTGCCAGATGGGATCGGCTGCCTCTCTGGCGAGAGCCTGCTGCTGGTCGAGTTTCTCTCGCGCTCGCTGCAGTCGCCCGCGATACATGTCCAGGCGCATGGCAATCAACATTCCATCGGGCGATTGAGCTTTCGAATGCGGCAGGACGGAAAGGCCGACGCGCACCTTGTCGAATTCGCCTGCGCGCAAAGCGTCATCCAGCGTTTGCAGCGAATCTGGTGGCGTCTGCTGGGACGGGCTGATCGATCCAATCGTAGAGTCCGTTGGCTCGATGCGGAAGGCAAGCAAGCCCAGCAGCACAAGCAGAGTCAAAGCAAGTACTGTGCGGCGGACGTGGCTGCGAGTGCCGGGGTTGGCCTTTTTGTCGTCAGCCGTGATGGCGGCCGAGTCATGTAAGTCGGCTGCGGCCTCAGGTGCAGCTGCCGGCGGTCGTGACCGTAAGGCGGTGTATCCAGTCGCTGCGAAGTGCAGCGTCTCGACTGCCAACGTCTGAGGCCTTGCCGAAGCTGGTTCAGCAGTGTTCTCGACTTCAATGGTCGACTTGACCCATTGGTAGCCGAGCCCATTCGCTGTCCGAATGTAGTGTTGGCTGTGACCGTCATCGCGAAGCAACTTGCGCGCATCGAGCACGACCCGCGCCAAGCGCTGGTTGTGGACATCACCGTGCCCCCAGATCTTGTAGATCAGTTCGTCGTAGCCGACCACCCGATCACGGTTGCGGATCAGATGGTCGATGCAATCCAAGATCTTGCGCGTGACGTTGACGGGCTGCCCATGCCGGGTCAGCAACCCCGCCTCGCGGTCGACGATCCACTCTGCACATTGATACCGCATCTAACTCCCCCTCCCCCTCGGACTGAAGACTGCGTCTCGCAAGCCGGTCGTTGAGCCCCTCGCGATGAATTGGTGTCCCGGTCGATTCGTGCCGGAAAACACGGTGTGCCCAGTCTGCCACCCAACGTGTACAGCCGGTGGCGGTACTGGGTGGCGGGAAGGGTGGGTGTCCTGTTGTCCGAGCACCAGCGCCAGGCTCGCGTCCTCCAGGCCGGCGGTGTGGTCCAGCAGATGCCGCAGGCGGACCGGGTGAGCCGGCACCCACGGGTTGTCGAGTGCGACCTCGGGCAGCCACGACGCCACCGGCGCATCCAGTGAGAGCCGTTTCTGGGTGACCAGACGCAGCACGCCGGCCGCGATCACCGTCTTGGCGATCGAGCCGACCTGGAACCGGTCGTCCGGCCGCAGGGCTGCGCCGCCGACCCGACGTACACCGGCCGCATCCACCGCGATGGTCCCGTCATCGCCGAGCAGCATCCATGCGGCGCCGGTGAGGCGTTCGCGTTCCAGCATCGCGGCCACCTGCGCGCGCAGCGGCGGGGATTCCGCAGCGAAGGCGGATGCGCAGGCGAGCAACGCCGTCAGACCCAGACAGGACGACAGCAGCCAGCGGAGCCAGAGTGAGGGGTGATGGGTGATGCGCCGTCGGTTCATCCGGCCATGGTGCATGGCCGCCCCGGCCACGCCGTGTGCCGGAAGACCCGGTGTGCCCAGTCTGCGGCTCAATGTGTACGGCCGGTGGTGGTGCTGGGTGGCGGGATCAGTGGGTGTCCTGATCTCCTCCTGGTGGGTGTCCTGATCTCCTCCTGATCTCCGGCGCCGTCGATGAGTGTCCCCATCCGGCCCTGCCAATCCGGTCCTGCTGGGTGGAGGGATCACTAGGTGTCCCTAACCCCGGCCGGCAGGGAGAGTGGGTGTCCTCGCCTCCGCTGGGAGAGTGGGTGTCCTGGCCTCCGCTGGCCTCCGGGTGTCCTGGCCTCCGTCCTGGCCTCCGACTCGTTCAATCCCAGAGATTGGCAAGACCGCAGCCGCATCGGACTCGTCGTCGATGCGGCTGCAGGATGTGCCAATGCTGATGGGCGGTCACGCATGCGAAGCAGGTCTCGATCTCGATGCGCGCATGCGCAGGGACGCTTGCGGTGTATGTCAGCCGTTGCCTGCATTCGACGGATTCGACGGCACCTTCGCCAGCAAATCCTGCAGTCTCAGTGACTGCTCTCGGCTCAACGCCCGCTCTGTGGCAACGCGGGTCAATCTGCTGATCAGCGTTGGGTCCGCCTCCATCCGGCCATACACGATCGCCTCCAGCGTCGCCTGCGCGATCGAGTAACTCGGTCGCTGGTCGAGAATCGATGCGGCTCGCTTTGCGGCATCCCGGGCGGAGAACATCTTGTAGAGGTTCTGTGCCGCGAAATACTGATCGTCGCCTTCCGCAGCGCTTTCGAGCTTTTTCTGGATCAGACCAATGGCGGTGTCGCGATAGTGGTCAGGAATCTTGGCGCCAGAGCGGATCGCAGAGGACAGGAACAGCATCGCTCCGTTGTAATTAAAATGCTTGTCGTACTTGGACAGCTGCGCAAAGGAGTGTTCGATCATGCTGTTTCGGGTCTCTTCCGGGATCGCGCCCTGGAAATAAGACGCGTTTTGCAGCGCATAGTAGTCGAGCGTGCTCCCCCGCTTCACCTCCGCGGCATAGACTTCGACCAGAGCCTTCACGCCCACCTCGATGCCGTTGAAGGCGCGCTCCAGCTCCATCAGCGCGGTGATCTCGTTGTTGACGAATGCGGCTTCCAAGCGTTTTTTCAACGCCTCTCGCATCACCGGCGAGAATTCGACCGCGCGCTCGAGGCGATACGCCATCTCCATGCGCTGCCCGCCGTCGAGGCTGTCGTCGCCGGCCATAAGGCGCGCAACAAAACGGTCGAAATCGGCGACCAGTATCCGTGCGGCTTCCTGCTCGGCGGCAAGCCGGCGAGCGGCGTCGCCGGCGGCCGTCGATGGGCCGCGCTGTTCCGCCGTGTCGGCCGCGGCGTTGAAATCTGGTGCAGGTGCAGCGCCGTCGTTTTCGTGGGCCGGTTTCACCAGGAACCATATCGCGACAGCCAGTGTCGCCGCGACGGTGGTGGATGCGATGATTGTCTTGTTGCTCATGGCGCGCTCCGTGAGGAAATGCTTGATCGTGTGAGGTTTTTTGAGGAATCTGGCGACAGCCGGTATGAACAGCCTTTGGCGTCGCGCGGGGCTGCCGCATGGCTGCTGCGCGATCCGGAATGTCGGATCGCGCAGCAACACGTCGTCAGTTCCCCTTGATCGTGCGGCACTGCGGCACGTTCGTCGGCACCGAGGCGGTGTCCTTGATCGGCATGCGCTCGTAGCGTTCCCAGGTCGGCACGATGCTGGTGCTCTTCAATACGCAGCCGCCCATCTTGGGTTCGATCAGCGCGTTCCCGGCTTGGTAGTCTCCCTTGACCTTGTTTATGCAAAAGTCCTGGTCGGCCGTGGAATAGCGATTGAAGAAGTAGAACTTGCTCGCGTTGATCTTGAATTTTTGCCATCCGAACTTCGAACGGTTTTCGGTGGTCGCGTAGTTGACCGCGTTGAAGCTAAGGTTGTAGTCGATCGGGCAGCTATTCGAGCTGCCTTCGGCCTGGCACGCCTGCCAACCACTTTCCCACTCCTTGGTCAGCGATACGCCGCTAGCGAAGCTGTTGCTGACCTCGGCGCCCGCCACCGAAATTGACTGCTCCGAGCTGAAACCTGCCTCGCCTGCAGCCGTTACCTTGACCTTGTGGTACGAGCATGCATTGCTGGCGGAAATCTGACCCGGCGACGGGCACACAGTTTCATTCATGGCGCATGGTGAGCCATCAGATTTGCTGATTTGGCTCCACACAAGCGGGCCTTCCGAGTTGATCGTCGTAACTTTGGCTCCGTGCCGCTTTGCGTTATAGGTCGTGCTGGGGTTTGAGCCCGCGGGAATCGTGTTGCGCACTTTGTATGACGCAGAATTCAGCGCATAGCTGTTGTAGAGGACGCCGTCGGTGCCTCTTCCGGCGTTTCTTTCAGCAGGCCGTACCTGATCCAGAAAGATGATCTTGCCCGGGTTGCCGCTTCCGAACGAGATGACGCCGTTCCCGCCATTGTCCCAGGCGGCATACGCTGTCGACAGACTCGCGACCGCCGTTGCCGCCATCGCTGCATACAGTGCTTTTTTCCGAATGCTCATGTCTCGCTCTCCAAGGGTTGTGTGTGGTTGTCCCATCGGACGTCTTCAAGATGGTTGATTTGTGTGAGGCGCGCGGAACGCGCTTATCGGAAGCCGAATGCATCCTTGCGGACGCCGCCTGTGGTCCCCACGGCACGCTCGCCATGTTTCGTCCTTCGCATTTCGGCTCGGATGAAACGGGCTTCTGGTCACCCGTGGATTGCTTCCGCGCTGTCTTTCTAGCACCGGGCAAGGGTCGATCAATCCGCCTGCGTGCCGAATCGACGGGAACCAAGCACAACCGGGAGGAGTCGAGAAGAATCGAGACGCAAGTCGTTGATTCGGTGCTGTTTTCTGCTTCGCCATCGAGAATGCTCGATGTCCATGGAAGAGCTGCCGCCCACATTTGCGCAGAACTGTCCCGCCTTTCCGGGATACGCTTTCCTCTGAGAGAAAGGGGTCATGGAGGAGTCATCGCGGTATTCCCCGGAAGTTCGGAAGAGCTCGGCCCGGAGCAAGGGCGTGAAGATGGCGATCACGGACCTGGCGCTGGCCCGTCCGCAGGGCCGGGGAGGGGCGCGGCAGTCTCGGGCGGAGCGGTCGAACCCGTTGTGGGCAAGCGACGTGACCCGCGTCTCCACCTGGATGGGCTTCGTATACGCGGCGTTCGTGGTCGACGTGTTAGCGCTGCGGAGCGTGGACTGGAAGCTGTCTGCTTCCTCGAAGACGATTTTCGTGCTGGACGCGCCCTAGCAGGCGCTGCACAGGCGTCGGCAGGGGCCGGGCGGGCTCAATTATCACAGCGGCCGGAGGGTGCAGTCTGTGTCGGTACGCGAGTGTCGGTACGCGACACTCAGCGGCTGGCCGAAGCGGAGATCGAGCCATCGGTGCGGAGCGTCGGCGATTCCCGCGACAACACCCTGACCGAGAGAATCAACTGGATGTACAAGGCGGAGGTGATCCACCGCCGTACGTGGAGAACGCTGCAGGAACTCGTGCTGGCCATGCTGGACTGGGTGACTGGTTCAATCACAGACGACTGCTAGGGCCGATCGGGAACATCACGCCAGCAGAGGCGGGCCAGCGGAGGCCGAAGCCGCCTGCTAACGGCAACAGGTCACGCGACAGATAGCGGCCTGACCGACACGGCATGGTCTCCGGGATTGCCGGGTTGCGTTACTGCTTGGCGTTGGACGCGGGTTTCCGGGACTTGACGAGCTCTCGCTCCAATGCGGCGGCTTCGTCCAGTGCGCCGCGTTCGCGCTCGACCTGAATCAGCCGTTCGATGGTGATTGATGTGTCCCTGGCGCCGTCGCCAAGCGCTTTTCGCTGACCGGCGAGGGCTTCGTGCAACAGCGCCTCGGCCCGAGCGAGATCGCCCTGTGCATGCGCCACTTCGCCCAACTCACGGATCGACAGCAGTGTATCCAGGTCGGTATCGCCAAACGACCGTCGCTGTGTTTTCAATGCATCCTGAAGCATCGCCTTGGCGTCGCCGAGCTCGCCCTTCTTCCGCAGTATTGACGCCAGGGTATACATCATCGATAACGTCCGGCGATTTTCGTTTCCATAGGCACGGCGCTGTATCGCCAATTGCTTGCCAAGGACTGCGACCGCCTCATCGAATTTATCTTGCTCGGCCAAGATCGACCCAAGCCTCTGTACAAACAAACTCGTATCCAAACTATCTTCCCTATGCAGCCGCCGAGAATCGGCGACTGTTTCACGCTGCATCACCTCGGCTTCGGCGTACTTTTTCCGTATTGCCAGCACTTTTGCAATCTGGGATTTATTGATGAGTACCCTCGGATGTTCGTTGCCGTAAATTGCGAGTAACGACGCCTGCGTCTGCCGCAAGTAGGCTTCACCCTCATCCAGTCGGCCCGTTTCCACGAGTAAAATGCCAAGATTAACGAGGAGCATCAAAGTGTCCGGATGCATTTCGCCGTATGATCTCCGCGCATCTTCAAGCGCTTCGCGCATGAGCACTTCGGCGTCAGCCATCCGGCCCACTCCCAAGTACGCGAAAACCAAACTGTTGGCTGCATTTATTGTAAGCCTATCAGACCTAGCCCGCGCTCGGCGATACCCGCTGAGCGCTGCTTCTGCGTACGGTAGCGCTTCTTTGTATTTTCCGGACTTCGAGAGTACCGTAGATAGGAGTGCCGCTGATTTTAGCGTGTCTAAATGGTCGTTACCCAGTACACGACGCTGTCGCGTGTACGACTCGCGAAGCAGCGCCAATCCCATGTCGATTTTGCCCTGTAAAGCCAGGGCGTAACCCGTAGCGGCGATCGATCCCATTGTTTCCGGATCATCGCTGCCCAAAGTACGACGCATCCCTGCTGTTGCTGCGCGCAGATCGGTTATGGCCTCTTCGTACTGACCCATCCCAATGCGAAGCCGCCCACGGATACGCAACGAAACATGTGTCAGTGGGTCATCGTCGCCAAGCAGGCGGCGGCGTTGCTCAAGTGCAAGCTGCTGAGTTTCGAGCGCCGCTTTATATTGACCCAAATTGAATTGGGTGTCAGCCATGGTTTGCCACAGGCGCGCCTGCAACAACGGCGAGTTGCCGAAGTCCTTTTTGATCGCGGTCAATGCCGGTTGAATTGAATGGGTGTCCAGCTGGCTGAGCGCCAGATCGGTCATGTTCACGCCTGCGAGCAGGGCCTCTTGTTGCTGCTTGCGTTGCTCGGCGGTCGACGCATCACCTTTGTGCCCGGGGCCTTGCGTCTGGACCGCTTCGATCAGGGCGCTACGCAAGCTGAGCCCCATTGCCGCAGGGTCGATGGACTGCAACTGCTTGACCTGGAAATCGGCGGCCATCTCCGCTTCCGCAGTGGCCTTGCGTGAGGCCTGCAACGCATCTTCCGCGCGCAAAAAGCCAATCACGGCAGCGGTGGTCGCTGTCAGCAGCGCCAAGGTCATCATGCTGGCCAGCGCGACGCCCATACGGTGCCGGCGTACGAACTTGCGCACACGGTACATCCGCGACGCAGGACGCGCTTCGATCGGTTGATCGTCCAGCCAGCGGCGCAGGTCCTTCTCCAGCTCCAGCACCGACGGGTAGCGGTCGTCCGGGTCGCTCTGCAGGCACTTGCCGACGATCCACGACAGATCGCTGCCCAGCAGGGCTTTCATCTGCTCGACCGACAGCGCCCGGTGCCTGGCGATCTCGCCTTCTTCTTCGACGTTCAGGCTGGAGAACCGCGCCAGCAGGCTCGGCGGACGCTCGCTGCTCAACAGCCGCGCCAGCTCGATCGGCGTCTTCCGGTTCAGTTCTTCCTCGCTGTACGGCGTGACGCCCGCCAGCAATTGATACAGCACCACGCCCAGCGAATAGATATCCGCACGCGTATCGACGTTGACCAGCGGCCCGGACACTTGCTCCGGGCTGCTGTAGGCCGGCGTGCCGACGAAGCTGCCCACGCGCGTGTGTGCCGCATGGCCCGTCAGCACGCCCGAGAGCGATTTGGCCACGCCGAAGTCGATGATCTTGACCGTGGCCGGCTGGTCCTGCGCGCGGCTGACCAGGATATTGCCTGGCTTGAGATCGCGGTGGATCAGGCCTTTCTGGTGCGCGTGCAGTACGCCTTCGCAGGCCTGAAGAAACAGCGTGATCCGTTCGCGGAAGTCCAGTTCCAACTGATCGCAGTGGGCGGCGATGTCCACACCGCGCACGTACTCCATCGCAAAATAAGGCTGCTGCGACGGTGTGCTGCCGGCGTCGTAGACCGTGGCCACGTTGGCGTGGTTCATCAGCGCCAGCGCCTGCCGCTCGGCCTCGAAGCGGGCCAGCACCTGTTTGCTGTCCATACCGCTCTTGATCAGCTTCAACGCGACCTTGCGCTGCACCGGTTCGGTTTGCTCGGCCAGATACACCAGGCCCATGCCGCCTTCGCCGAGCTGATCGAGGATCTGATAGGGGCCTATCGTTTGGCCGATCATCGATGCAGGCAGGCCGGGTGTAGCTACAGCCGAAACCGCAGGCGGCGCAGCCTCGGTGGATCCTTCACCCAGCTTGTTCTGGTCGACGGCCGCATGAATGGCACGCAGCTGCTCGAAGACACGCAGTTGCTCGGACACGGCCGCCGCAGTGGGACGGCGTTCGGCCTGCGCATCGGTGCACGCGGCGATCAGGTCGCGCAGCGGTGTTGCATCGACGTCGCGCTCCCAATCCGCGCCAAGCGTCCGCTTCAGATCGCCGACGACCATTTGCAACAGCAACACGCCCAGCGCATACACATCGCTGGCGGTGGTCGCCGCCTGCCCTGCCGCGCATTCCGGGGCCAGGTAGATCTGTTCGCCGATGCCTTCATCACCGATCAGCGTCAGCCCCGCGCTCGTGATCTTCAGCGCATCGAGGCGGGCCCGGTCGCTCAGCTCGCTCCATCCGAATTCGCCCAGCCGGGCGTGGACCTGGTCATGGTCATGGTCATGGTTGTGGCCGTCGTCGCGATCGCTATCGATGAGGATGCTCGCGGCACTCACGTTGCGATGCACGACATCCGCCGCATGCACCGCCGCGAGCGCGCCGGACACCTCGCGGATCAAGCGCATGCGCTCCGCCAACGCGATGCGATGCAACCCACCGCGCGATGCAGCCCATTGCGGCAGACTGCCGTGACGCGCGTAGTCCATTTCGAGGAAATACGGCGGCTCGTCCAACTGCCAATCGAGAATGATCGCGATGTCCTTGCGACCCGCCAGCGCCTCGCGCAGATAGCGCATGACGGTGGTCTCGCGCTGCAACAGCCGCAGGTGCTGCTCGCTGCGGCAAAAACGGAACACGCGTTGCGCCCCTGTGCCCTGCGCGTCGGAGTCCTGCCTCTGCGCAAGCCAGGTCTCGCTGACCGGACTGCTGTCCAACTGGCGCGATAGATGCCACTCCGGCTTGCCGATCACTGGCGAACCCGCAGTAAACGCTGCGGCGTGGTTGTCGGTGAACCTTGCCGGTGCCGTGAGCATGTAGCCGCGGCGCGGGATCGTTCGGATCAGCGGCTTGTCCGGATCCGTGTCCTGCAGCGCTCGCCGGAGCGCATAGACAGCATCGGTCAATCCAGTGTCGCCGATCAGCGCATTGCCTTTCCAGACCTGATCGATCACCGCCTTGCGACTGGCGACCGCATCTTTGGAGCCCGCCATGTAAGCCAATACTTCCAAGTGCTTGCGCTTGAGCGGGTTGCACTTGCCGGCGTAGATCACTGTGCCGCGAATCGGATTCACCAGTCGGCCCGCAAGCTCATAGGGCTGATCCAGGTAGCGATCTGCGATGACGGCTGTTTCATTCACGTCGAAATCTCCCCATTGTCTGTCCTTGCTGGCCCAGGTACGCCCATGCAGATCCTCGGCATCCCGGGGCAGATTCGAAGAATTTCAGCCGCCGATGGGTGGCAACACAGATTCCAGACGAAGCGACGGCACGTCCCGGGATCGTGGCTGACTGTCATGTCAACGGCGGGCAATCACGCTTACCCTATTGCAGAAGAGGGTCTTGGTGAAAGGCAGCGTGTCGAACTCAGCCGCGTTGGCATGAAATTCTCTTTGTGATCAATGGCTTGCTCTTTCGTTTCCGGCGATTTGTCCGGCGTCATTGCATGCAGCCATCTGACCATCTCCAAACCCCTCTCATCGATCCCCCCCGCTTTCCACGGCTTCCGTCCGTTCTCTCGCGTCGTGGATTGCCGCATCTGATCCCCATCGGACGGAAGACTGTGCCCTGCATGCCAGGCGCCGAGCCCCTCGTCACGTGCTTATCCCCGATGCTTTACGTCAGCGTCGACAGTCCAGATGCGGTTGTCAAACCAACTGCTACTCCCTCGGTCGCTGACGCCGGTAGATACCATGGTGTGTCTTATGCGTCGAACGAGTGTGCTGTGGCGGGGCGTGACGATCGGCGGTCCATGTCCTGGCTCGAAGCGGAGCTGCCGGCTACCTGTTGTGGAGATCGAGGAGATGTCGCCCGCACACATACGACAAGGGCCGCATCGCGGCCCTTGTCGTAGATATATATGGTGTAGCAGCGCCGTTCAGATCTGCGCGACGCGGCGGGCCTTCATGAATTTCTGCGCCCAGTAACCGGTCTCGAGGGTGGCGATCTCGACGTTCTTGCCGGTGCGGGGGGAGTGCACGAAGCGGCCGTCGCCGATGTACAGGCCGACGTGGTCGACGTTGCGGCCGCGGCGGCTGAAGAAGACCAGATCGCCTTCCTGCAGCTCGGCACGGTCGCGGATGAGTTCACCCACTTGGGCCATGTCGCGGGAGATGCGCGGCAGTTCGACGCCCAGCTCGGTGCGGTAGACGTAGCCGACCAGGCCGCTGCAGTCGAAGCCGGATTCCGGCGTGCTGCCGCCCCAGCGGTAGGGGGTGCCGAGCAGGGCCAGCGCCTTGTTCAGCAGGCCACGGACCCGGCCTTCGCGCTTGGGCGCGGCGGCGGCGCCGGAAGTCTCGAGGGCGGGCAGGTCCGACAGCAGGTGCACTGCGCCCGAGGTCAGGGCGAAGCGCAGCTCGTGCGGGGAGGCTTCGCTGGCCTGCGGCGGGTCGATCAGGATCGACAGCTGCGGACCGACGGTCAGCGGGTCCTGCGGGTCGGCCGCGGCGGCAGGCAGCGCGCACGCCAGCAGGGCCGCAAGCAGCAGGCCGGGCAGGAAGCAGGGGGAGGGGTGTATGGCGGCAAAAGGGCGGCCGGAGCCAAAGGCTGGGGTCGTCACGCGTCATGCACTTTGCGGAAGTGGGCTGGCAGTGTGCCCGACCGTGGCCGACGGGGGGTTCAGATTTCGTTAGCTGCAGCCTGCCGGGGAGTGACCACGGTCCTGAAATCGCCATACGGGGACGCGATTCGCCTTTTCGGCGGGGCCAGGCAGGGCCAACGCTCGTGCATTCCGCACGACGCTGCTCAGCGCAGGACCCGTTTGGCCCCGCTGTAGTGATCACGCCAGTAGGGGCCGTCGAGGCGGTCCAGGCGGACCGTGCCGCCGCTGCTCGGGGCATGGACGAAGCGCCCCTCGCCGACATAGATCCCGACGTGGCTGACCGCCCCGCGGCTGCCGAAGAACACCAGATCGCCGGCGGCCAGGGCCTCCGGGGCGATCTTCGGGCCCTGGACGTCGGCCAGCTCGCGCGAGGTGCGGGGCAGGCGCAGATCGAGGACATCGCGGAAGACGTAGGTCACCAGACCGCTGCAGTCGAACCCGCCCTCCGGGGTGTTGCCGCCGTAGCGGTAGGGCGTGCCGACCAGGCCGAGCGCCCGCATCAGCACGGCGTTTGCGGCCTGCGGGTCCTCGGGCACGACGGCGGGCCAGACCCGGGTGGCGGCCGGCGGCGTGGCACGCACCTGGTCGCCGGTGCCGCCGCCGCAGCCCGCAAGCGCCGCGGCCAGCAGCAGGAGCCCCGGGACTCCTGCCGTGAAGGGCGCGTGGCGCAGCCCCGAGAACAGCCCCGGGAACAGCCCCGGGAACAGCCCCGGGAACAGCCCCGACCACCGCGGGTGGGGCGCGGATGGCGCGCGGCGGGACGAGACGGGATAATGGTCGACCTTCATCGCGGTCATGATCGCCGCGTCCCCGCGCGCCTTCAAGTCGCGTCCCCTGCCGCGCACGCCGTGCGGCCCCAGACCGAGTGAGTCCATGAAAATCGAGAAAGACAGCGTCGTCCGCTTCCACTACAGCGTCGGCGAAGTCGGCCAGGCGGCCACCGAAACCTCCCAGGGCAGCGACCCGCTGGCCATCCTGTTCGGCCACGGCAACATCATCCCGGGCCTGGAGAAGGCGATGGAAGGCCGCGAAGCCGGCGAGACCTTCTCGGTCGACGTGCCCGCCGCCGAGGCCTACGGCGAGCGCCGCGACGGCATGACCCAGCGCATCCCGAAGAAGCACTTCGGCGAGCAGCGCATCGCCCCGGGCATGCAGGTGGTGCTGCAGACCAACTTCGGTCCGCGCGCGGTCACCATCGAGAAGGTGGGCATGAGCGTGGTCGATGTCGACCTGAACCACCCGATGGCCGGCAAGGATCTGCATTTCGACATCGAGATCGTGGAAGTGCGCGAAGCCGCCGCCGAGGAGCTGGAGCACGGTCACGTGCACGGCGAGGGCGGGCATCAGCACTGATTCCGACGCTGCGCGCGGGGCCTGACCCCGCGCGCGATGCGGGCGCCGACAGGAGTCGGCGAGGCACCGTGACGCCGCTTGCCCGTGCGCGCGGACGCCAGCCCGCAGTGACATTCCTGGACACGAGCTCTGCCATGCGCTGCCTGCTGCACATCGGTACCGAAAAAACAGGCACCACACTCCTCCAGGATTGGCTGTACGCCAATCGTGAGGCCCTGTCTGCCCAGGGGGTGTGCCTGAGCGACCTGATGGATGTGCCCAACCATCGCAAGCTGGCGGCGTATTTCCAGAGCGAACCCGACGACTACCACCAGACGCACCGCATCGTCGATGCGGAGGCCAGGGCGGCGTTCTTCGCGGGTTTCGAGCAGGCGCTGGCGCAGGAGATCGCCACCCTGGGCGAGGGCCACCATACGATGGTGATCACCTCCGAGCATTTCCACAGCCGGGTCGACACGCCCGAAGCGGTGGCCGCGCTGCGCGATTTTCTGGACGCGCACTTCGATGCGGTCAAGGTGGTCTGCTATTTCCGCGAACAGTCGGACATGCTGCTCAGTCTGTACAGCACCGCGATGCGGGTCTCGCATACGACGACGATGGAGGAATTCCAGCGTGAGTTCCTGGTGCCGGGCGCGTACTACTGCGACTTCGAGCAGGTCGCCGACCTCTGGGCGGGCGCGTTCGGTCGCGATCGCTGCGATTTCCGGCTGTACGACCGGGGTGCGTTCGCCGACGGCGATATCCGCCGTGACTTCATCGGCTGCCTGTTCCAGCCGCTCGACACGCAGACCCTGGATTTCGCGCTGGAGCGCGCCAACGAGGCGCTGACGGCGGTCGAGGCGGCATTGTTCCGCGCGATCAACCAGGCGGTGCCGTACTGGCTGGACGACGACCGCGGCGTCAGCATGCGCAACCTCTGGTTCAAATACACGCTTGCCGAGTGCGAGCCGCTGAAGGTGGGCCGCCTCGGCGGCGCGAACACGGCCGCCGTGATCCGCAGGCGTTTCGCCGACTCCAACCGGCGCTTCTCCGAGCGCTATTTCGACGGGCGCCCGCTGTTCGAGGACGCGCCCGAGACAGTGCCGGCGGACGAGGCGCCGCAGTTTTCGCTCGATCAGGTGCGCACGATGCTCGTCGCGCTGCTGGAGGCGATGATGGCCGCGCAGGCGCAGGCATCGCTGTACGACGCCCGTCAGCAGGCGATCCTGCAGGATGCCGATGCCGATCTGCTGCGCGATGTCGCACTGAAATTCGAGACCGGCGCGGCGGTCACCGTGGCGGAGGCCGAACGGCTGCTCGACCTGGCCAATCAGGCGCGCCCCGACGGCCAGTACATCCGGCAGAAGCTGGAGGAATACCGCCGGCTGCTGCGCGAGTGAGCGTGGCGACGCCTGCGCGTCGCGGAGGTCACGGCCGCTCGGCCACCAGCAGCCAGTTGTTGAACGGCGTACGCCCGTACAGCGGCGAGAGGCGCACGCGCAGGCCCGCGGCTTCGAGCGGTGCGCGCAGCGAGTCGCGGGTGGGGTAGCAGCGGGCGCGGAATTCCATCCAGCCCACCCAGTTGGCCAGACGGTCGGTGACGCGCGAGGTGCGGCTGCGGCCGCTGCCGTCTTCCACCGCGCTGCGGATCACCAGACGCGCGCCGGGGCTCAGCATCCCGGCGGCGGTGCGCAGCAGCGCGTCCTGCGCGGCGGGGTCGAGGTACTGCAGCACATCGAGGATGGCCACGCTGCCGCTGTGCGCGGGCGGGCCGCCGGCCAGGTCGACCACATCGAAACGCGCGTCGGCCAGCCCGCGCTTGTCGGCGGCGATCCGCGCGCGGGCGATCTTGTCGGCGTCGTTGTCGACCCCGCGATAGGCGAGCGTCTGCCCGTCTTCGTGCAGCGCATGCGCCAGCAGGCCCAAGCCGCAGCCCAGGTCGAGCACCGGCGCGGTGCTGCCGCGCAGCGCGGACAGCACGCCGGGGTAGAGCGGGTCGCTGCGCAGCTTGCCGAGGCAGTAGTAGTAGTCGTAGCGGTTGCCGAAGGCGAACGTCGGCAGGAAGGTCTGCGCGATGCGTTTGGCGCGCGCGGCATCGAGCGGGCGGGTCGGTCCGGTGTCGTCGGCGGGGCGGGCGTCGGCGGCGGCGGTCATGGGAAGGGGATCGAGGTGGGGGGAGTGGATGCGGCTGCCGCGGCCTGCGCCGCGGCGGAGTGCGCCAGCGCCGCGCGTGCGGCCGGCAGCGCGGCCTCGGCCCAGGCGGCGTACATCGCGCCGGAGGGGTGCAGGCCGTCTTCGGCATGCATGGCCGGGTCTACCGACAGCGTGCGGCTGAGCGGGGCGGTGTCGACGAAGTGTGCGCCGGCCTCGATGCTCAGGCGCGCGGCGGTGGCGTTGAAGGCGTCGAGTTCGGCCGAGACCTGCGCGAGGTCGCGTCCGCTGGCGGCGCCGAACGGGGTGCGTCCCCAGTCGGGAATGGCCAGCACCAGCACGCGCCCGGCCTCGCCGCCGGCGTAGCCGATGGCGCGCGCGAGCAGTGCGGCGAACTGCTCCGCGTACTCGTCGTGTCCGCGGCGGCGGTACTGGTTGTTGACCCCGATCAGCAGGCTGACCAGCGCGTGGTCGCGCGGCAGCGGGCCGTGTTCCGCTTCGAGCGCATCCAGCGCCGCCGAGAGCTCGTCGGTGGTCCAGCCGGTGGTGGCGACGATGCGCGGCGTGTCGATGGCGATGCCCGCCTCGTGCAGCCGCTGCGCCAGCAGGACAGGCCAGCGCTGCTCGGGCTCGACCGCTTCGCCGATGGTGTAGCTGTCGCCGAGGGCGAGGAAGGCGGGAACGCGCGTCATGCCGTGCTCGCGACGGGCCGGGTCAGACCGCCGCCGGTTCGCGCACGGCCGCGCGCGTCGCGCGTCGCGCGAGCACCCGGTCGATGCGCGCGAACACATCGCGCAGGCTGTCGGCTTCGGGCAGCAGGGTGACCCGGAAGAAATGCCGCTCGGGCACGTTGAAGCTGGAGCCGGGCACGATCAATACATCCTCGCGCTCCAGCATCTCCAGCGCGAAGGCGTGGTCGTCGAAGCCCTGCGCGGCCTCGCCGACCACCTGCGGGAAGCCGTACAGCGCGCCGGCCGGCGCCACCAGGCGCAGATGCGGGCTGGCGGCGCAGCTGTCGATCAGCGCCTGCCGGGTTTCGTACAGGCGCCCGCCGGGTGCGGTGAGCGGGCTGATGGTGTCCTCGCCGTGCAGCGCGGCCTCGATCGCGAACTGGCCCGGCACATTGGCGCACAGGCGCAGCGCGCCGAGCAGGTCGAGCGCGTGGCGGAACTGGCCGGTGCGCGCCGCATCGCCGCTCAGCACGCCCCAGCCCACGCGCCAACCGCAGGCGCGGTGCACCTTGGACAGGCCGCCCAGCGACAGGCAGGGCACGTCGCCGGCCAGCGGCGCCAGCGGCTGGAAGGTGTGGTCGTCGTAGAGGATGTGGTCGTAGATCTCGTCGGCCAGCAGCAGCAGGCGATGTTTGGCGGCGATCGCGACGATGCGCTCCAGCAGCGGCTTCGGATACGAGGCGCCGGTGGGGTTGTTGGGGTTGATCAGCACGATGGCGCGGGTGCGCGAGGACACCAGCGAGGCGATCTCGTCGGGGTCGGGCAGGAAGCCGTCCTCGGCGCGGCAGCGGTAGTACACCGGACGGCCGTCGTTGAGGATGGTCGCGGCCGACCACAGCGGATAGTCGGGCGAGGGCAGCAGCACCTCGTCGCCGGGGTTGAGCAGGGCGCGCAGGGCCAGGTCGATCAGCTCGCTCACGCCGTTGCCGAGAAACACCTGGTCGGCGGTCGCGCCAGGCGTTCCGCGGCGGGCGTGGAACGCCGCCACCGCTTCGCGTGCGGCCGGCAGGCCCTGCTGATGGGTGTAGGGGTCGGTGTCGGCGATGTGATCGGCGATCGCACGCTGCAGGTGCGTGGGCGCGCGGAAGCCGAAGGCGCCGGGGTTGCCGATGTTGAGCTTGATCAGGGTGCGCCCCTGGGCCTCCAGCTCGCGGGCACGTCGGGCGAGTTCGCCGCGGATTTCGTAACGGACTTCGGAGAGGCGTTCGCGGGTCTGGAGAGGCGGCTGGCTGGACACGGGCGATGCGATGCGGAGAGGGGGATGGGCGCGCTGCCCGCCTGCGGAGGCAGGTCCGGGCGCGAAAGGATCGCCACATTAGCGGAAAATGCCCCTGGCGCGGTGGAATTCCGATGCCCGGCCGCCGCTTCGCGCGCGATCTCGCGCGCGACTTCGGGCGCGACCTTCCGCGCGAGGTCCCGCGCCACCGCAGCCCCGGCTTCGCGGCCGGAGCGCGCGCCGGCATGGCATAGAATGCGCCGATGCCCGGCGCTCTCCGCACCCCTTGACCCCGTCCGCACCACCGATCGACGCGCCCCCCGGCTCGCATGCGGCGCTGCGCGCGATCGGCTGGCCGCTGGAGACGACGGACCGCACCCAGGCCGACCAGGACTGGGCTCCCGTGCTCGCCGCCCACCCGCAGGCGCGGCCGGCGCGGGTCAGCGAGCAGCACCGCTCCGGCTACGTGGTCGCCGAAGGCCCGGACCACGCGCTCGCCGCCGAGGCCATGCCCGAATGGCTGCGCCGGCGTTTCCCCGCGCAGGAACGTGCCGGGGTGGGCGACTGGGTGCTGATCGAAGGCGGCGAGGGCGAGACCGCCGACGGCGCCGCCGCGCGGGCGCAGATCGTCGCCCTGCTGCCCCGGCGCAGCGTGATCAAGCGCGCCGCGGCCGGCGAGCACTACCACCAGCAGATCATCGCCGCCAACGTCGACACGGTGTTCGTGGTCTGCGGGCTGGATTCGGATTTCAACCCGCGCCGGATCGAACGCTATCTGCTGCTGGTGCGCGGCGGCGGCGCCGAGCCGGTGGTGGTGCTGACCAAGGCCGACAAGGACGGCAGCGACGCCGGCGCCGGCCTGGCCGCGCTGTCCGACCTCGCCGCGCAGGGCTTCGCCGCGGTGGCGGTGAACGCCACGGATGCCGAGAGCGTGCAGACGCTCGACCCGTGGCTGCGGCCGGGCCGCACCGCGGTGCTGGTGGGCTCCTCCGGCGCAGGCAAATCCACGCTCACCAACACCCTGCTGGGCTACGAACGGATGAAGACCGGCGCGGTGCGCGACAGCGACGACCGCGGCCGCCACACCACCACGCATCGCAGCCTGATTCCGCTGCCGTCGGGCGCGTGCCTGATCGACACCCCCGGCATGCGCGAGCTGAAACCGACCGGCGAGGAAGACCTGGCCGACGGCGGCTTCGCCGATGTCGAAGCGCTGGCCGCCGAGTGCCGTTTCCGCGACTGCCGCCATGCGCGCGAACCCGGCTGCGCGGTGCGCGCGGCGATCGAACGCGGCGATGTCGACGCGCGCCGCTTCAGCAACTACCTCAAACTGCGCGACGAAGTGGCCGGCGCCGCCGCCACCCTGGCGCTGCGTCAGGCGCAGAAAGGCGAGGCGCGCAAGCAGCCCCGCCCATCGCACAGGAAGCTGGACGAACAGTATGGGAAGGACTGAGCGGACCGCCGATCACCCGCATGCCGTCTCGCCTTCGTCCGAGGGCCGTATCGCCCCATGTTGTCGTCCCGAGCGCAGCGCACTGCTGTCCGGAATATCTTCAGTGTGCCTGTGCGGTGTCCTTCTCCCCTCGGGAGAAGGTGGCCCGCAGGGCCGGATGAGGGTGCGGCAGCCGCGCAGAGGCTTGATGCCTGGTCGCTTTGCCGACCCTCACCCCCAGCCCCTCTCCCGGAGGGAGAGGGGGGTCGATGTGCGCACGACTCGAATCGCGCCAGATTCGGAATCGCAGATCACGCTTGAATGGGAAGCGTCGCGGACGAACGGGAACAACGTATTCCGGACAGCAGTGGAGCGCAGCGAGGGACCTGCTTTTTTCTTGAAGGGTACAGGGGTGAAAAGCAGGTCCCTCGCTGCGCTCGGGATGACAAAAAGAAGGTCACTCGCTGCGCTCAGGACGACAAGATGTGGGCGGATGTGTGAGGGAAGCGGTCTGCACCCGTGCGTCCAGCGCCGGGGCGGTGCGCGCGCATGAGCCTGCCCGCCGACATCGCCCATCACGCCGCGCTCGATGCGCGTCTGGTCGCGGCGGTGCGCGGCATCCGCCTGCTGCAGGCGCTGAGTTGGCCGGCGCACGTGGAGGAGACCTTCCTTGCGGCGTGGAAGATCGGCCGGATTCACCTCCCGCAGGTCGAGTACCCGCGCGATGATTTCGGCGAGGTCCGCACCGAACTGGAGGCCGTGGCCGCAGAGGCCGACGCCGACCACCCGCTCGGCCGCTATCTCATCGCCACGGCCGAGAGCTGGCGCATCGCCACGCGGCTGCTGGACGTGGCCGGCAGTCATCGCCTCACCGCGTACTCCACGCGGCTGTACGGGCGGCCGGTGGAGATGCTGCCCGGCGATGGTCCGACCAATCTCGACGCCGCGCGCCACTTCGTCGCGCTCGCCGACGACATGGACCAAGAGCTGCGAGAGATCGAGCCCGATGCGGTGATGTCCGCCGAAACCCTGCGCGACCTGCTGCAGCCGGAGATCGATGCCTTCTTCACCGATCACCGGGTCGTAGTCGAACTCGATCCCGATCTGATCGCCAAGGCCGCGGCCAGCCCCAGCCGGATCCGCATCCGCACCAACACCGGCTTCAGCGAATACGACCGCCAGCAGCTGCTGCTGCACGAGGCCTTCGTGCACAGCCTGACCGGCATCAACGGCCGCGAACAGCCGCACCTGCGCTCGCTGGCGCGCGGCGCGCCGCGCACCACCGCCACCCAGGAAGGCCTGGCCACCTTCGCCGAACTGATCTCCGGCGCGATGGACATCGAGCGCATGAAGCGCATCAGCCTGCGCATCGTCGCCATCGACATGGCGATCTCCGGCGCCGACTTCGTGCAGGTGTTCCGGTTCTTCCTCGACGCCGGGCAGAACCCGGCGGACAGTTTCAGCTCGGCGCAGCGCGTGTTCCGCGGCGCGCCCACCGGCGGCGGCGCGGCGTTCACCAAGGACACCGTGTACCTGCACGGCCTGCTCGGTGTGCACACCTTTTTCCGCTGGTGCCTGCGCCATCGGCGCCTGGGGCTTGCGCAGCAGCTGTTCGCCGGGAAGCTGGCGCTGGAAGACGTGTTCGCGCTGGAGCCCATGGCCGAGGCCGGCGTCATCGCCGCACCGCGCTACCTGCCGCCGTGGATGCGCCGCGCGAACGGGCTGGCCGGGATGCTGGCGTTCTCGCTGTTCGCCAACAAGATCCGCCTCGATCGGGTGGATGCGGACGACCTGGTGCTAGGGAGGGTCTGAACAACTCCATCCCGGAGTCGTTCAGACGTCGCGGACTCAGGCCAAGCCTGAGTCCGCTCCCGCCAAATCAATCGCTTGCGCGATCGATGTGCGAGCGCGCCATCCATGGCGCGCGGAACCTCTGAAATGATCAGAGGTTCTCTGGCAGGGTGTTGAAAAACGCGCATCGTGCGCGTTTTTCAAGTCGCCAGTCCGGCACGTGTCCGGACTGGCTCCCGACGAATCAATCGCTTGCGCGCTTGACTCGTCGTCGCAGCCCTCCTTGGCTGCGTGATCAGGCTGTTTTTCAACAGCCTGCTAGGGCTGGGCGTCCGAGTTTCGACCGTGGGCGAATGTCCAGCGGCAGCCCGGCACAGCGCCAGGCCGCGTCCGGCGGCGCGCTCGGGCCATCGCATAGAATCCAGCCTTGCCCATGCCCGCCCCGTCCACATGCACAGACACACCCGCCTGATCCTGATCCTGTCGATCATCGCGCTGCTGGCCTTGGGCGGCCTGCTCTGGCTGCTGCGCTATTCCGCGGGTCTGCGCGGGCCGGCGGCGGTGGTCCCGCCTCCGGTCGCCGATGCCGCCCCGCAGAGCCAGGAGGCGGCGACGGCTGCGGATGCCGCGGCCCGCGCCGCGTTCACATCGCCCGACGGCCCGCAGATGCCGGCTGCTGCCCCGGAGCCGGCGGTCGAGCCCGAGCCTGCGGACAGCGCCGACTGGGCCCGAGCGCTGCAGTTCGCGTTCGAGCAGGGCGTGGTGGTGCCGGGCGGGCTGTCGCAGGAGGGGTCCGATGCACTGCTCCGCGCCGAGGACTTCGCGCAGCGGGTGGCGGAGGCGGCCGCCGAGAGTGCGCGCGACCCCGAGGCGGTCGACATGACGCGGCTGTACCGCGACGCGATCGAGCGTTCGCTGCGCGAGAGCGGCAGCCGCGCACGACTGGCTGGGCTGGCCTGCGGAACACAGCTGTGCGTCGGCGCACTCGTCGATGGCGGTGCGGACGATTACAGGGCCTGGAGCGACCTGTTCGGCAAGCAGGGCACCGCGCCGGTGTATGCGATGAATGTGTACGACGCAGCCGATGCCGCCGGGGTGTCCGCGCTGCGCTTCACCTTCGTCGTCGACCCCGACTTCAGCGGCATCGTGGTCGATGGCGGATAGCAGTGTCGAGGCCCGCGGCCGCGGCGCGGGGCCGCCCCGGGCCAGTGCATCCCGCGGGAACGCCGTCCGGCGCCTCCGTCGCGGTATGGCGGGCACTCGGCGGGCTTCGGGATAGAATCGAAAGCCCTGACCCGATTCGCCGCCTCCGGGCCGCTGCGCAATGTCCATCAACGAAGACGCCAACAACGAACTCAAGCTCGCCGCCCTCGAGTACCACCGGGCGTCGCCGCCCGGCAAGATCAAGGTGGCGCCGACCAAGCCGCTCATCACCCAGCGCGACCTGGCCCTGGCCTATTCGCCGGGCGTGGCCTACGCCTGCGAGGCCATCGTCGCCGACCCCAACACCGCCAGCGAATTCACCGCGCGCGGTAATCTGGTGGCGGTGATCTCCAACGGCACCGCGGTGCTGGGCCTGGGCGACATCGGCCCGCTGGCCGGCAAGCCGGTCATGGAAGGCAAGGGCGTGCTGTTCCAGAAGTTCGCCGGCATCGACGTATTCGACATCGAGGTCGATGAGAAGGACCCGGACAAGCTGGTCGACATCATCGCCAGCCTGGAACCCACCTTCGGCGGCGTGAACCTGGAAGACATCAAGGCGCCGGAGTGCTTCATCGTCGAGCGCAAGCTGCGCGAGCGGATGAAGATCCCGGTGTTCCACGACGACCAGCACGGCACCGCGATCATCGTCGGCGCCGCGGTGCTCAACGCGCTGGAGATCGTCGGCAAGAAGATCGGCGAAGTCACCCTCGCCACTTCCGGCGCCGGCGCCGCCGGCATCGCCTGCCTGGACATGCTGGTGGCCCTGGGCATGAAGCCCGAGAACATTCTGGCGGTGGACCGCGAGGGCGTGCTGCACACCGGCCGCGCCAATCTCGACCCCGACAAGGCGCGCTACGCCCGCGACACCGACAAGCGCACGCTGGCCGACATCGTGGCCGGCGCCGACATCTTCCTGGGCCTGTCCGCCGCCGGCATCCTCAAGCCGGAGATGGTGGCCAGCATGGCCGACAAGCCGGTGATCCTGGCACTGGCCAACCCCAATCCGGAGATCCTGCCGGAAGACGCGAAGCGGGTGCGCCCGGACTGCATCGTCGCCACCGGCCGTTCGGACTACCCGAACCAGGTCAACAACGCGCTGTGCTTCCCCTACATCTTCCGCGGCGCGCTGGATGCCGGCGCCACCGAGATCAACGAGGCGATGAAGCTCGCCTGCGTGCGCGCGATCGCCCAGCTGGCGCGGATGGAGGCCTCCGACCTCGGCGGCGCCTACGGCGGCGAGACCCCGCGCTTCGGCGCCGACTATCTGATCCCGCGCCCGTTCGACCCGCGCCTGCTCACCGTGCTCGCGCCGGCGGTCGCGCAGGCGGCGATGGACTCGGGCATCGCCCTGCGCCCGATCGCCGACATGACGGCGTACCGCGAGAAGCTGGGTCAGTTCATCCACCGCACCGGCCTGCTGATGAAGCCGGTCTACGACCGTGCGCGCAGCGACCGCAAGCGCGTGGTCTATGCCGAAGGCGAAGAAGAAACCGTGCTGCGCGCGGTGCAGACCGTGGTCGACGAGGGCATGGCCCATCCGATCCTGATCGGCCGTCCCGACGTGATCGAAAACCGCCTGCAGCGCCTCGGCCTGCGCATGCGCCCGGGCGTGGATTTCACGCTGACCAACATCCACGACGACCCGCGCTTCAACGACTACTGGCAGCAGTACCACGCCCTGACCGAACGCCGCGGCGTCACCCCGGCCGCGGCCAAGAATCTCATCCGCTCGCGCCCGGCGCTGATCGCCGCGCTGATGGTCGAACGCGGCGAAGCCGACGCGATGATCTGCGGCCTGGTCGGACGCTTCCACAAGAAGCTCGGCTACCTGCGCAGCGTGTTCGACTTCGACCCCGGCATCACCGGCACCGCGGCGATGACCGGCGTGATCAACAGCCAGGGCGTGTGGTTCTTCCTCGACACCCACGTGCAGGTGGACCCCAGCGCCGAACAGATCGCCGAGGCCACGCTGATGGCCAGCTACCGGCTCAAACTGTTCGGCATCGAACCCAAGGTGGCGCTGCTCTCGCACTCCAACTACGGCAGCCACGAGAACGCCAGCGCCGCGAAGATGCGCAAGGTCTACCAGATCCTGCGCAGCCGCATGCCGAAGCTGGAAGTGGACGGCGAAATGATGGCCGACACCGCCTGGGACGAGGAACTGCGCAAACGCATGTTCCCGCACACCACGCTCAACGGCCGCCCCAACCTGTTCGTGATGCCCAACCTCGACGCCGCCAACATCACCTACAACATGATCCGGGTGATGACCGACGGCGTGGCCATCGGCCCGATCCTGATGGGCCTGGACCAGCCCGCGCACATCCTCACCCCCGCCAGCACTCCGCGCCGCGTGGTCAACATGACCGCCATCGCCGCGGTGGACGCGCAGATTCGGGCGGTGCAGAGGTGAGGGGGTGTGCGGGAATTCGGGAATCGGGAGTAGGGAATAGGGAGTAGGTAGTAGGGAGTAGGGAGTAGGGAGTAGGGAGTAGGGAGTAGGGAGTAGGGGATTTGGGATTCATGCGTCGCGAGCCTGAATCCCGCTCCTTCTGCTTGTCATCCCGAGCGCAGCGAGGGACCTGCTTTTGAATCGCTCATGTGGCCAATAAAAGCAGGTCCCTCGGCTTCACCTCGGGATGACATGGAGGGTGACGCAGAAGACGCGGATTGGGATTTGCGAATCTGGATTCGGGATTCGGGATTCGGGATTCGGGATTCGAGGTTCGGGATTCGGGATTCGAGATTCGTGATTCGCTCGTCGAACGTCTGAATTCCATCGCAACCGCTTGTCATCCCGAGCGCAGCGAGGGACCTGCTGTTGAATCGCTCATGTGGCCAATAAAAGCGGATCCCTCGGCTTCACCTCGGGATGACATGGAGGGTGACGCAGAAGACGCGGATTGGGATTTGCGAATCGGGATTCGGGATTCGAGATTCGAGATTCGTGCTTCGGTCGTCGAGCGCCTGAATTCGATCCCCACCGCCTGTCGTCCCGAGCGCAGCGAGGGACCTGTTTTGCGGCGCATCCAGCCTGGTTTGGCAGCCACGACGGCCGCGGAATTTTCAGACCGTCGGTGCCGACAACGCCTCCGGCAACACCGCGCGATAGCCCAGTGCATCCAGCCGCGTCAGCAGTGCGGCGAGGGTCGCGAGGTTGCCGCCGTGCGCGGCGCCCTCGTGCAGCAGCACGATCGCGCCGGGCGACAGCCCGCGTTCGATGCGCGCCACCACGGTCTGCGGATCGCCGGCCACGCCGTCGAACCCGCGCGCGCTCCAGGCGACGCGCGTGAGCCCGTGCGCTTTCAGCGCCGCGGCCAGGAGCGGGTTGCTCATGCCCACCACTGCCCGGAACCAGTGCGGCGGCGTGCCCGCGATCTCGCCGAGGATACGCTGGGTCTCGTCGACTTCGCGCCGCATCCGCCGCGGCCCCAGCGCCCAGAACCATGCCGCCGGATGGCTGGCCGAATGATTGCCGATGCCGTGCCCGCGGCGCAGGATCTCGCGCACCCGCTCGGGCTGGCGCGCGGCGCGTTCGCCGACCAGGAAGAACGTCGCCTTCGCGCCGTGCGCGTCCAGCAGGTCGAGGATGGCGCCCGTCTCGTCGGACGGACCGTCGTCGATGGTCAACCACACCGCCTTTTCCCGCGTCGGCAGCCGGACCAGCGCCGGCATCAGCACCTGCGACTGCGGCCACAGCGTGCCCCACCAGAACGGCGCGTGGCTGGCGACCATCGCCGGCAGGCCGATGCGCCAACCGTAGAGCCACCACAGTGCGGCCACGGCGGCCTGCGACAGCAGCAGCAGCCACAGCCACGCATGCGGAAACCGCGGCGTGCGCCGGAGCGGAGTGGAGGCGGAAGAAGCGAGTGAGGCGGACATCGGCACCGACAGATTGCGAACATGCACGGGCGCCGCGGGTGGAACCGGTCCCGTGTCCGCGGCATGATGCCAGACCCGCCCCCGACACGCCGAGACCCTCCATGGCCTATCGCAACCTGTCCCCCGCCGATGCCGACGCGCAGGTGCGCCACGGCAAGCTCACTCTCGTCGACGTGCGCCCGCCCGAAGAGCGCGCCATGGCCTCGGTCAATCTGGACTACGCCGCGCTCGAAGGCGGCGGTCTGGAGCGACTGGTCGCCTTGCCCAAGGACACCCCGCTGGCCTTCCTCTGCCACCACGGCGGCCGCAGCGCCCAGGCCGCCAGTTATTTCGCCCAGCAGGGCTTCACCGATGTCTACAACGTGACCGGCGGCATCGAGCTGTGGGCGATGGCGGTGGATCCGGCGATTCCGAGGTATTGATTTTCCGAGTTGCAAGAAATCACCTTGGATGCGAGATGGTTCGTTTTTCAGAGCGTGTCTGAATTTTTCTTGACAAAGGAGGTCGTGGTGCGCGCAGCTTTCAGTTTTTTGAAATGGTTTTTCCGCTCTCAGTTGCTTGTTGCGGCATTATCTTCGTATGTTTTCTTAATTTCAGTTGGCGAGGTGATGGACGCTTTTCGTTCCAATGGTCCCTATCTAATTCCTGGCTCTGAATATAGCGACGAGATTCTGTATGTGAGTAGGCAGGAATATCTTCAGCATGAAGCAGTAAGCGGAATATTCATGTCATTAATGGCGTTGATGTTTTGGGGGATTGCCGCGCACAGCCTCAAAGAAGATGAGGAAAAGCGCAACAAAGATATTATTTATCTCAAGTGGAAGTTGGCTGAGTACGAAAAGGATGTCTCTTGATCACATGCATTATATTTTATGAGTATATTTTTTGCTCTGCAGAGAATTTATTTCCGCGGCACGCGCTTTCTGGTTGGTGTGTTTGGGCGCGTCCTCGCTAGTTCTCAGACATTCGTCTTGAAGACTGTCTCGTAGGAAAGTGACAAGTGTGATGGTGATTGCGATGTTGATGTCAGGCTGCTCGCTTGGGACGAATGTCGTGCATGCAGTGTCCAAACATCGGTGGAGCCCCGTGCGCCCGGCTGCTGTAATTGGCCCATGAACACGATCACCCAGCCCCGCCTCCCGCCGCGCGAGGACATGCTCGCCGCGATGCTCGCCAGCGATCCGGCCTGCGAGGGCGTGTTCTATACCGCGGTGAAGACCACCGGCATCTTCTGCCGGCCGACCTGCCCGGCGCGCAAGCCGCGGCCGGAGAACGTGGAGTTCTTCGCCACCGCCGAGGCCTGCCTGGCCGCCGGGTATCGCCCGTGCAAGCGCTGCCGGCCGCTGTCGCTGCCGGACGCCACGCCCGAGGCTTACGCGCGCCTGCTGGCCGAAGCCGACGCCGACCCGCGTCGCGCGCTGGGCGAGGCGCAGCTGCAGGCACGGGGCATCGACCCGCTGCAGTTGCGGCGCTGGTGCAGACAGCGCTACGGCCTGACATTCCAGGCGCTGGTGCGCGCGCGGCGCATGGCCGAAGCGCTGGGACGGCTGCAGGCTGGGGAGGGCATCGACGATGTGGCCGATGCGGTGGGCTATGCCTCGGTCAGCGGCTTCCGCGATGCCTTCGGCAAGGCGACGGGTGTCGCGCCGGGGCAGGCGGCCGGTGTGCGCGCGCTGTATTACCGCCATATCGATACGCCGCTCGGGCCGATGCTGGCGATGGCTTCCGTGGATGGCGTGGTGCTGCTGGAATTCCTCGACCGTCCGGTCCTGGTCGACGAGCTGCGCCAGCTGCGCGTGCGCCACGGGTTCACGCCCTTGCCCGGCGAACACCCGCATCTGTCGCGGCTTGCCCGCCAGCTGGAGGATTACTTCGCCGGAGCGGCCGCGTCGTTCTCGGTGCCGCTCGATCTGCCGGGCAGCGCGTTCCAGCGCGAGGTGTGGGCGGCGTTGTGCGCCATTCCACTGGGCGAAACCCGGAGCTACGGGCAGCTCGCGCAGGCGCTGGGCCGTCCCGGCGCGGCGCGTGCGGTCGGTCTGGCCAACGGCCAGAACCGGGTGTCGGTGGTGGTGCCCTGCCATCGGGTGATCGGCGCCGACGGCACGCTCGTGGGCTATGGCGGCGGCCGTCGCCGCAAGGAATGGCTGCTGCGGCACGAAGGCGCGGCCGTCGACCCTGCGGCCGTCGACAGCCGGGACCTCTTCGCCGACCTCGGCCACGCCAGCGCTGCCCCTGCTGGCGGCGACCGTGCACCGATCTCCATCGACGCGCGGCGGGGTCAGACGCAATCCTGAGGTTGCCGCTGCGCTCGCCAGTCGCCCAGGTGCGCATCCGATCAGATCCGAGGCATCGAATGTCTCGATGCGACTGCGACCATGTCTTTCGGCAGCGTGCCGTGGCTTGGCGTCCATGGCGCCGCTGTTCCGGCTGTTGCCCGGGGAGCATGGTGGCCAGGGCGTGGACGGCGAACGCGACGGAAAGCTTGCCCGAACCTGAATTCAATCTCTCTACGGTGCTCGATGCGGCAGCGGTTTTTCTGCAACCATTTGAAATAAAAGAAAAATAAAAAATAGAGACCTTCGTGAACAAACCCAAAGGACTCGCTGCGCCCAGGCTGGGAGAGTGGCCGCCGTCCGCAATGCCGGCCCCGGGAAACGCCGGGCAGGCGGGCGGCCACATCCACACAGCCCACGCCCAGATCCCAAGGAAAGCATAATGTCCAAGCCCTACAGCAAAGACGGCAACATCTTCACTTTCGGTGTGCATGGTACGGAGAACAACCGGGACAACGTCCGTGCGGTCTCCGGTCGGATCAGCGGTGAACTCGGCAACACCACCGACGGCGCCAACCTCTGGGACAACGGCTTCGACTGGCAGGCGCGCAAGGGCCCCCGGGGCCATCCCATGGCCGGTACCGCGCATCTGTACAACAAGGTGGACGACCGCCGGGTCGCCGCCGAGCGTCTGGAGGACTACGTCGTCGACCGCGTGGTCAACGCGGCCGCCAACAACCGGATCGCCAAGGGCGAGCCGTTGGTGATCAATCTGGTGGGGTTCAGCCACGGCGGCAACGTTTCCCTGCAGGCCGCCGCGGGCATCGCCCAGGAGCTGAAGGATCAGGGGTTCAAGAATGTCGCGATCCACGTCAACACGCTCTCGACCCCGGCCTACAACCAACAGACCGGGCATCCCGACTGGAAGTGGCCCCACGGCAAGCACGCGCAGCCCAATCCGGAGAGCCCGGTCAACGTCAAGAGTCAGCTCGACGCGCTGGGGGTGCGGTTCGCGCATACGCACATGGGCATCGCCCACGACGGCGTCGCCGCCGCCGCGGGTGGACGCGACCGCTATGACAACAATGGCGTGACCCGCCAGCAGATGCTGCCGGCGCTGCACAACGACTGGAACCCGGCGGACCGCACCATCAAGAACCACGGCCTGCTGCAGGACAACGCGGGCTACATGCAGCGTGCGGCCGACTTCGCGGAAAGCCGCTTCAAGGGCATGGCGCCGGCCCAGACCCGCGCCGCCGCAGAGCACTCCGACGGCATCGTGCTGGCCACGACGAATGTCGGCGACAGGCCCCAGCTCGCCGCCGCGCTGGTCGCGGACGCGCACACGGGTCAGGGCAGGACGGGCATCGAGCCGCTCCGCGCGGGCAACGGCACGCCGGACATCATCCACGACCGCCACTTCAATCTCGACGGCAGGCAGGTGACCAACCCGTATGGCGAGCGGATGCAGGAGCTGCTGAAGCAGCTGGAGACGCCGCAATTCTCGCCCGAGAAGACCCGTGACAACGTGGCGGCGCTGATGGAGGCCGCGGAAGCCGGCAAATTCAAGCTGAACGAGCCGATCCAGGCGGGCTTCGGCGGCCGCGAAAACCTGTACGCCATGCAGGGCGCCGGCGATGGCGCGAATCGGGTCGTGGTGCCCCTCGCCCAGACCGACGGCGCGTATCAGCGCTTCAGCGAAGCGGTGGTCGCCAAGGTGCAGGAGCAGGCGCCGCTTGCGCAGACGATGCTCGCCCAGGCGCCGATCCAAGAGACCGAGCAGCGTCGTCCCTCCATGTCGGTCTGATCGAAACGGTCGCTCGCGCCGCGGCAGGCCCGTCGCGGTGCGGGCGCCGGAGCTGGTCAACGGGCAGAACCGGGTGGCGGAGGTGGTGCGTTGCCATCGGGTGATGGGGCCGGCAGCGCGTGGGTCGGCGATGGCGCCGGCCATCGCCGCAAGGAATGGCGGCTGCGCGATGAAGGCGCAGCCTTGGATCTGGATCTGGATCTGGATCTGGGGCCGGCGTCCGGTGTCAGGCGTCCCGGTAGACCCCTCCCCGAAGCGATTCTCGGCCCGCTTCGGGACCATCGCGTGGGCGAGGCCCGCGCTCAAGCCCCCACGCGTCGCCGCATCGCGTCGAAATCGCGCACCGGGCGCACTTCGATGCTGCCGTAGGCGGCCCAGGGCCAGTCGTGGGCCATGCGCACGGCCTCTTCCATCGAATCCGCCTCGACCAGGTTGAAGCCGGCCAGCACCTCGCGGGTTTCGGCGAAGGGGCCGTCGGTCACCCGGGCCGTGCCGTCGCGCACCCGCAGCGTCCGCGCGGTGGAGGGCGCTTCCAGCTGCTGGGCATCGTGCAGGCAGCCTGCCTCGCGCAGGTCGTCGGCGTGGGCGATGCAGCCGCGCATCAGGCGCGCGAACTCCGGTTCGGGCAGCTCGGCCATGAGGGCGGGGTCGGTATAGATCAGCAGCAGGTACTGCATCGGCGGGCTCCGCGCGGGGGAGCGTCATGATGCCTGCGGGCCGTCGCGAAAAAAAAGTTCGGCGGTGTGTCGATTCCCGCCCCTGTCATCCGTCGTCATCCATGCAGGCGGGCATTGCCGGGAGACTTCTGCCCGGCCCGAGCGGCCCCGCCAGCGCCTCCGGGCGCGGAATGCCCACCCCGGACATCCAACCCCGGACATCCAACCTCGGACATCCAACCTCGGACATCCGCCCGAACAGGAGACGACAGATGAAAGTGATGGCGATCGTGAAGGCCAGCCCCGAGTCCGAGGCCGGCGTCATGCCCGATACCGGCCTGCTGGAGGCCATGACCCGCTTCAACGAGGCGCTGGCCGAGGCCGGTGTGCTGCTGGCGGGCGAGGGGCTGACGCCTTCGTCCGCGGGCGTCCGCGTGCGCTACGACGGCACGCAGCGGCACGTCGTGGACGGCCCCTTCGCCGAAACCCGGGAACTCATCGCCGGGTTCTGGCTGTGGCAGGTGCGTTCCATGGAGGAAGCGGTGGAATGGGCCCGGCGCTGCCCGAACCCGCACCCGAGCGGCGGCGAGATCGAGCTGCGGCCCCTGTTCGAGGCCGAGGACTTCGGCGATGCCATGACCCCGGAGCTGCACGCACGCGAACAGCGCCTGCGCGACGTCACCGGCGGCGCCTGAGTCCGTCGCCCCGCACGCCACATCCTTCCGACCCAGGAGACCCCCATGCGTCTGATCGCTTATCTCAACTTCGACGGCCAGTGCCGTGCCGCCTTCGATCTGTACCGCGAGGTGCTGCGCGGCGAGATCGTGAGCCGCTCCACCTACGGCGAATCGCCGATGCGCGACGAGATTCCGGCCGAAGGACGCGACCGGATCATGCACTGCCACCTGCAGATCGGAGACGCCACGCTGATGGGCGCCGACGGCCCGCCCCCGCATACCGCGGACGGGCAGGGCACCTGCGTCAACATCGACGTCGACAGCATCGAGGAGGCCGAGCGCATCTTCGCCGCGCTGTCGGAAGGCGGCACCGTGCAGATGCCCCTGCACGAGACCTTCTGGGCGCACCGTTGGGGCGCGTTCGTCGACCGTTTCGGCAAGCCGTGGATGGTCAACTGCATGAAGCCGATGTCCGAGATCGAGGCTGCAGGGGAGGCTGCGCCATGATCCACAGCCTGTTCGTGAATCTGCCGGTGTCCGACCTGGCGCGTTCGGTCGATTTCTTCGAGACCTTGGGTTTTTCGTTCAACCCTATGTTCACCGACGAGAAGGCCGCCTGTCTGGTGGTGTCCGAACACATCCAGATCATGCTGCTCACCGAGCCGTTCTTCGCGGGCTTCACCCGCAAGCCGCCGGCCGATGCCCGCGCCGTCACAGAAGTGCTGCTCGCGCTGTCCTGCGACGGGCGCGAGGAGGTCGATGCGCTGGTCGCGAAGGCGGTAGCGGCCGGTGCCGCCACGCCGATGCCGGCGAACGATTATGGCTTCATGTACCAACATGGCTTCGAGGACCTGGACGGCCACCAGTGGGAGGTGTTCTGGATGGACGAAGCCGGATTCCCGCAGACGGGCGGCTGATGCCGCCCCATCGACCCGGCCGGAGACTTTGCATGACCGACGAGAACGCGGTGCTTCAGACCCGACGCCACCTGCCGTATCCACCCGATGCGGTGTACGCCGCCTTCGTCGACCCCGAGCGCCTCGCGCGCTGGTGGGGGCCCGCGGGGTTCACCAACACCTTCGCTCAGTGCGACGTGGTGGTGGGCGGCGAATGGGTGTTCACCATGCACGGGCCGGACGGCCGTGATTATCCGAACAGGAGCGTGTTCGCGGCGCTCGACCCCGGGCGCAGAGTGGTGATCGAGCATGTCTGCGCGCCGCTGTTCGCACTCACGGTCACGCTGGCGGCCGTCGAGGGCGGTACCGAGCTTCACTGGGCGCAGGACTTCCGCGACCGCGCGGTCGCCGACGCCCTGCGTGCGGTCTGCGAGCCCGCGAACGAAGAGAACCTCGACCGCCTGCATGCCGAACTGCGTGCGGGCGAGGCCGCGGACAAGCGCTGAACAACGCGCCCCGTTGCCCCCGCAACCTGTCCCCACCCCACATCCAACCCACCCCGCAATCGCCTCACCCACAGGAGAATCCCCATGGCCTATGTCGATGGTTTCGTCTTGCCCGTCCCGAAGGCGCGGCTCGACGATTACCGCAAGCTCGCCCGAAAGGCCTGCAAGATCTGGATGGAGCACGGCGCGCTGGACTATGTCGAGTGCGTCGGCGACGACGTGCCGCCGGGCAAGTCCACCTCGTTTCCGCGCTCGGTCAAGCTGAAGGAGGACGAGGTGGTGGTGTTCTCGTGGATCGTCTACAAGTCGCGCGCGCATCGCGACAAGGTGAACAAGTTGGTGTTCGCCGACCCGCGGCTGTCCTCGATGGATCCCAAGACCCTGCCATTCGACGGCAAGCGGATGTTCTGGGGTGGTTTCAAACCCATCGTGCGCGCTTGAGCCGGCGCGCCTGCGCTGCAGCCCGCGAGCGCACGCGTGAGCCGGGCGCGCATCCCGCGGGCGTACGCCAGCGTGCGCACATGAGCGGAGCGCCTTGCGCATCGGCGCCGGCGGTGCTGTCATCGCTGCCGATGGACGCCGACGCCCGCCCCTCCAGGCTCCCGCACGCGCCGACGCAGGCGTCGGTGCACCGCACCCTGGACGCGCTGTGGCGCATGGAATCGCCGCGGCTGGTGGCGCGCATGGCGCGCATGACCGGCGACATCGGCGTGGCCGAGGAACTGGCGCAGGACGTGCATCTCGCCGCACTCGAGCGCTGGCCGCTGGACGGCGTGCCCGACAACCCGGCCGCCTGGCTGACCACCGCCGCCCGGCGCCGGGCCATCGACCATCTGCGCCAGCGCTCGCTGCATGCGCGCAAGCAGGTGGAATACGGCATCGAATGCGAACTGCTGGGGGCCGGGAGAGGGGCCGACATGGGCGACAACCCGCAGGACCTGGCCGACGACGCCATCGGCGACGACCTGCTGCGGCTGATCTGCGTGGCCTGCCATCCGGTGCTGCCGCCGGAGTCGCGCGTAGCGCTCACCCTGCGCCTGCTGGGCGGGCTGAGCACGGCCGAGATCGCCCGCGCCTTCCTGCAGCCGGAGTCCACCGTCGCGCAGCGCATCGTGCGCGCCAAGCGCACGCTCGCCGAGAAGCGGGTGCCGTTCGAGGTGCCAGGACGCGAAGACCTGCCCGAGCGCCTGGAGGCGGTGCTGGAAGTGCTCTACCTCATCTTCAACGAGGGCTATGTCGCCAGCGCGGGCGAAGACTGGATGCGGCCGGCGCTCTGCGAAGAAGCGCTGCGCCTGGCGCGGGTGCTGGTCGGCCTGTTGCCGCACGAGCCCGAAGCCCTCGGCCTGCTCGCGCTGATGGAACTGCAGGCCTCGCGCCTGCGCGCGCGCGTGGACAGCGACGGCATGCCGATCCTTCTGATGGACCAGGACCGCCGCCGCTGGGACCGGCTGCAGATCGCGCGCGGCCTGCAGGCGCTGCGTCGCGGCGAGGCGCTCGCGGCGACCGAGGGCTACGGCGCATATCTGCTGCAGGCGGCCATCGCCGCCTGTCACGCCTCCGCGCTGCGCGCCGAAGACACGGACTGGGCGCGGATCGCGGCGCTGTATGCGGCGCTGGGCCGGGCCCGCCCGTCGCCGGTGATCGAACTCAACCGCGCCGTCGCTGTCGCACGCTGCGATGGCGATGCCGCCGCGCTCGCCATCGTCGACGCCCTGCGCGACGCACCCGCGCTGCGCGACTACGCGCCACTGCACGCGGTGCGCGCGGACGTGCTCGAACGCCTGGGGCGCCGCGACGAAGCCGCCGCGGAATACGCGCAGGCGGCGGCACTGGCCGGCAACGTGCGCGAGCGCGAGATCATGCGGCGCAAGGCGGAGGCGTGTGCGGCCTCCGCCGGCTGAGCGGCCTCAGCCCGCCAGCGCCAGGTCGTCCAGCATCGCGCGCAGGAAGCGCGCCGCTTCGCCGCCGGTGCAGGCGCGGTGGTCGAAGGTCAGCGACAGCGGGATGACCTTGTGCGATTCGAAGCCGCCGAGGACCGGCGTCATCTGGTGACGCGCGCGGCCGGCGGCGACGATCGCCACGCAGGGCGGCACTACTACCGGCGTGGCGTAACGGCCGGCGAACATCCCGAAGTTGGACAGCGAAATCGTGTAGCCGGTGAGCTCCGAGGCCGGCAGGCTACGGTCCTGCACCTGCGCGCGCAGGCGGTTCACACCTTCGCGCACGCCGTTGGCATCGAGCAGGTGCGCGTTGCGCAGCGCGGGCACGAACAGGCCGTCGTCGGTGTCCACCGCGATGCCGATGTCCACATGCGGATGCAGGGTGCGGCTGAGCGCCTCGCCGTCGAACCAGGCGTTGAGCGCGGGCACTGCGCGTGCGGCGACGCAGATCGCGCGGATCAGGCGTACGGTCATGTCGTTGCCGGGCGCCCAGAGCTGGATATCGGCATCGTCGGTGAGTGTGGTCGGCACCACCTTGCTGTGCGCGTCGGCCATCACCCGCGCCATGTTGCGGCGCACGCCCTTGAGCTGTTCCGGCTGGCCGCTGGCCGAGACCGACGGCGGCTGGGTGCGCATCGGCTTGCCGCTGGCGGAGAGCGCGGTGCGGGCCTGGGCGGGTGCGGCCGATGCCGACACCGCAGGAGGGGCCGCAGGAGGGGCCGTAGGAGGGGCTTCAGCCCCGACCCGCCGCCCCGACACAGGAGTCGGGGCTGAAGCCCCTCCTACGGGCCCTGCCGCGCCGAGCTTCGCCGACCCATCCGCCGCCGCGCGCTTCACGTCGTCCATCGTCGCCACGCCGTCGGCGCCGCTCGGACGCACGCGTGCGAGGTCGACGCCGAGCTTGCGCGCCATCGCGCGCACCGCCGGCATCGCCTTCACCCCGCCCACCGCGACCGCGGCCTCGGCGTGCACCGCGTCGGAGGACTGCATCGCGCCGACCACGGTGCCGCTGTCCTCGCGCAATTCCTCGGTGCGGGTGGCGGTCGGCGGTGCGGAGGGTGCCGGTGCCGGCGGCGCGGCCTCGTGGCCGCCGCCGTGGTGATGCCCGGTGTCCTGGCCTTCGGCGCGCTGCGGCTTCGACGCATCGACCTCGAACTCCGCCAGCATCTTGCCGGTGACCACCACATCGCCGGCGTCGCCCGCGAGTTTCAGCACCTTGCCCGAGACCGGCGACGGCACTTCGACTACGGCCTTGGCGGTTTCCATCGAGACCAGCGGCGCATCCAGCAGGATGCTGTCGCCGGGCTTCACGAACCACTCGACGATGGTGGCGTCGGGCAGGCCTTCGCCGAGGTCGGGGAGGAGAAAGGTCTTGGTCTGGCTCATGGTGTGATCCTTTGGAAGCGCTTTGACCGGCGTGTGGTTGTCGCCGGCGGTTGTCAGTCCGGGTCGCCGCGCAGGCAGCGATGAAAGGCGAAGTCGGCCGCCCCGGTGTCGATGTCGTCGCCGATCGGCAACTGATCCCGATACATGTGCTGCACGTAGGGAGCCTGGTGCCGGCGATAGCAGTGCAGTGCTCGTGGACGATCGATGCCAAGGCTCGGAGTGGCCGCCAAACAGTCCGCAGCCGCTGCCGTGCCAAGCTCCCGTACCTCGGATTCCGATGCCGCGTACACGGTGTCGAGCATCGATTCGAATCCGGCGATGGTGTGCGGGGCGAAGTCTCCGATATCGGGCCGATCGCGGAAACTCCGAAGTTGATCCTCCCGACTTTCCCCGCGCATGCGCAGGCCGGAGAACAAGTAAAGCAATTCGGCCTTCGCACGGCAGGCCGATGCTTCGAGCCAGATCGCAGAGAGGAACCAGTGCTCTCCATCCGGATCCGCCTCGAACGGCATGGGCAGGTCTGCTGGCGCCGCGTCTGCCGGAGGCGAGAACGCGACATCGGCCGATGCAGACGACTCGACTCCGCACGCGCCCAATCCGAGTGCGAGAACGAATGCCCAACACGCATGCAGGCGCACGACATTGCCTGTCATGCGCGTTCTCCGTCGAGTCGGGAAGTCGCGATGGCCGAAGGTGCGCAACATGTCGTCGTCGGGGCATCCTCGAGCAGGACGTGACGTGGCTTCGATCGCGGTCGCAGGACCCATCGACGCGCACGCATCGCGGCGCCGATGTCGGTGGCAGGAGACGCCGGGGGCGGTGCGATGCCCGCGTTGCGGACGGCCCTCATCGCGAGGCTTCCGACTGCAGGGCCAGATGGGTCGCCGGCACCCACCCGCAGCGCCCGTCCGCGCGCTCGCACCACCACCAGCCGCCGAGTTCGGACAACAGCGCGACGCTGTCGCCCGCATCCACATCGAGTTCCTGCGCGGAATAGTCGCGCAGCGCTTCGGCCTTGCCGTCGTCGACTGCGCGCAGCCACTCGACCGGCGCCCAGCCGGCATTGCCGTCGGCGGTGGTCGTCCAGATGAAGGCCGGCCATTCCGTGTCGCGCTGCGCGGTGATCACGACCTCGCCCTTCACGAACCGGATCGGATTCGCGTACTGCGTGCGGTAATCGGCCAAGATGCGGGCGCGTCGCGGCGGCATCGACTCAGACCCAGACATCGTTGGGCGCCGTCAGCTCGCCGCCGGCTTCGCCGGTATTGACCACGCCGCGCGGCTCGATCAAGAGCACATGGCATTCGCCGTCGGCGCGGGGGCAGTGCTCGACACCGCGCGGCACCACGATCATCTCGCCTGCCTGCAACACTTCCACCCGGTCGCGGAACTGCATGTGCAGCGTGCCCGCGACCACGAGGAAGGTTTCGTCGGTGTCCGCGTGCGCATGCCAGACGAACTCGCCCTCCAGCTTCACAAGTTTGAATTGGAGGTTGGCCGGACTGTCATCGTTCATCTCCGCGACCACGCGCGGCGACCACGGCCGGTCGATGAGCGCCAGCTTCTGCGCGAAGTTGATTGCCTTCGCCTTCGCCCTCGCTGTTGTCACATCGGCCCTCATCGACTCACCCCGCCGCCAGCGTCCGCTTGGCCGCGGCCACGATCTTCTCCACGCTCGGCAGGTACTTCATTTCCAGCCGGAACAGCGGGATGTGGGTGTCGTAGCCGGTCACGCGTTCGACCGGCGCGAGCAGGTCGTACATCGACTCCTCGGCCAGGCGTGCGGCGATTTCCGCGCCGAAACCGGCGGTCTTCGGCGCCTCGTGCACGATCACGCAGCGGCCGGTGCGCGCCACCGATTCGGCGATGGTGGCGAAGTCCAGCGGTTTCAGCGTGGCCACGTCGATGACCTCGGCGCTGATGCCTTCGCCGGCCAGCTTGTCGGCGGCCTCCAGCGTTTCCTTCACCTGCGCGCCCCAGGTCACCAGGGTCACGTCGCTGCCATCGCGCAGCACGTAGCACACGTCCAGCGGCAGCGCCTCGCCGTCGTCGGCCACCAATTCCTTGTACTGGCGGTAGATGCGCTTGGGCTCCATGTAGATCACCGGGTCCTCGTCGCGGATCGCCGCCAGCAGCAGGCCGTAGGCGCGCTGCGGCGAGGACGGCATCACCACGCGCAGGCCGGGGACGTTGGTGAACATCGCCTCGTTGGCTTCGCTGTGGTGCTCCGGCGCACGGATGCCGCCGCCCCAGGGCACGCGCAGCACCATCGGGCAGGTCAGCCGGCCGCGCGTGCGATAGCGGAAGCGCGCGGCGTGGCAGACGATGTGGTCGATCATCGGGTACACGAACCCGTCGAACTGCGCTTCGGCCACCGGGCGCATGCCCTGCGCGGCGAGGCCGACGGTGAGCCCGGCGATGGTGGTCTCGTCCAGCGGCGTGTCGAGTACGCGCTCCGGCCCGAATTTCTGCTGCAGGCCGGCGGTGGCGCGGAACACGCCGCCGTTCACGCCGACGTCCTCGCCCAGCACCAGCACGCGCGGGTCGTGGCGCATCTCGTAGGCGAGCGCCTGGGTGATGGCTTCGATCAAGGTGATCGGAGCGGGGGTGGCGGGCGTGGTATCAGCCATGCGTGCGCTCCTCCAGTGCCGATGTCGTTCCGAGGCCGAAGGCCGAGGAAGCAGTTTGACGGAGCGAAGCGATGAAGCAGGTCCCTCGCTGCGCTCGGGATGACAAGGGAAAATGAAGCTCAGCCATGCTTGCGGCCCTCCGCGGCGATCGCTGCCTCGCGCTGCGCGGCCACATCGGGCGGCATGTCGGCGTAGAGGTAATCGAACATCGCGCTGACCGGCTGCACGGGTGTCTCCAGATAGGCGTTGATCTCGACGTCGATCTCCTTCGCGCACACCGCATTCCACTCGGTTTCCTGCGCTTCGCTCCACACGCCGGCCTCGGTGAGATAGGTCCGCAGGCGCGACACCGGTTCGCGCGTCCACGCCGCCTTCACTTCCTCTTCGCCGCGGTAGCGGCGGGCGTCGTCGGCGGTGGTGTGGTCGTGCAGGCGATAGGTCATGAACTCGATCACGCTGCCGCCGCCACCGCTGCGCGCGCGTTCCATGGCGCGGCGCATGCCTTCCATCACCGCGATGATGTCGTTGCCGTCCACCTGCAGGCAGTGCAGGCCGCCGGCCAGGCCTTTCTGCGCCAGGGTGGGCGCGCCGGTCTGCGCTGCGCGGGGCACCGAGATCGCCCAGCCGTTGTTGATGATGCACTGGACGAAGGGCAGCTCGTAGGCGCCGGCGGAATTGATCGCGGCGTAGGTGTCGGTCTTGGAGCTGCCGCCGTCGCCGCAGGTGGTCACCGCCACGCGCGGTTCCCTGCGCAGCTTGAAGGCGAGCGCGGCGCCGGCCGCGTGCAGGCACTGGGTGGAGATCGGCACGCTCCAGGCGAAGTCGTGTTTCGGCGCTTCCGCGAAGTCGTTGCCGCGCTCGTCGCCGCCCCAGTACAGGAACACTTCGCGCGGGCGCACGCCGCGCACGAACTGCGCGCCGTATTCGCGATAGCTGGGCGCGAACACGTCTTCCGGCCGCATCGAGGCGCCGATGCCCACATGCGTGGCCTCGTGGCCGAGGCAGCTGGCATAGGTGCCGAGCTTGCCGGTGCGCTGCAGCGCGATCGCCTTGCTGTCGAAGGTGCGCACGCGGAGCATGTGCTTGAGCAGCGGCACGAGCGCGGCGGGGTCGGAAAACGCGGGTGGCGGCTCGGCCACGAGTCGGCCGTCGGGGCCGAGGTATTGCAGGTATTCGATCTCGAACTTGGCGACGATGGTCATCGGCTGGGTCATCCGCTCAGGTGGTCTGCCTGGGTGATTCGTTTTTTCATCCGGCGGGTGCGGTGGGTGTTGCGGCGGCCCGTGCTCCGGTCCGTCCGTCATCATACCGGCGCGGTCTGAACCAGCCGTTGCGCAGCGCGTCATGACAAGGCCGGCGTTTTCGGGCAGCGCGCGCCCGCTCGGTTTACCACTTGGCGCGCAGCTCGGTGCACACACGTCCAGTACGCAGGCGTATCGCGATCGGTGCGGCCGATGGCGCACGCGTGCGCATGCCCGGGCCCGTGACCTTGCCCCCACCCCCGCGCACAAAAAAAGCGCGGCCGGAGCCGCGCTTTTCTTTCCGCTTCGCGATGTCGCGGCGGGCCCGATGTTCCGGGCCCGCCGTGATGCCGGTGGCGCTTACCAGGCGTGGCCCGGAGGCGTCGGACGCACCGGCGCCGGGGTGACGCGGTTGGCGCCGATCACGCGGAAGCTGCGGCTGGCGGTGTTGTCCGACAGGTCCGCATCGGTCGCGCTGGAGCCGACCTCGGCGTTGATCGTCAGCGTGTCCTTGCCGACGCGCGGCGGGACGATCATCGCGAACCCGAAGAACTCGGTGCGGCCAGCGGCCAGCGGCGCGTTGCGGGTGCAGTCGATGCGGAAGCTGTCGGCATCGCCGCTGCGCGCGCAGGTCCAGCCCGAGGGGCCGACCAGCGCCGCATTGGCGATCGGCGCATCGCCGGTCACGCTCAGCGTGGTGGCGTTGGCGGCATCCGGGCCGTCGTTGCGCACCGGGATCACCAGCACCGCCAGCGTGCCGCTGCGGACGTGGCCGAACAGCGGGCCACCGAGCAGGCGCACCGACAGGTCGGCATTGGCGATGATCGCCACCTCGGCCGAGGCCTGGTTGTTGGCGTTGGCCGGGTCGGTGACCTGCGAGGTGGTCGCCGCGACCATGCGCAGGGTGCTGCCGCCCAGGGTGTCGCCGGCGATCACCTCGGCGGTGAAGCTGGCGCTGGCGCCCGCGGCCAGCACCGGCACGGTGCAGGTCACGGTGGTGGCGCCGGCATCCTGCAGCGGCGCATCGCAGGTCCAGCCGGCCGGTGCGGTCACCGACGGCGAGAGCAGGGCGTCGAACACCAGTGCGACCGAGGCGAACGCCGCGTCGCTCGGACCGGCATTGCTCACCGTCGCGGTGAAGGTGGCGGTCTCGCCCACCTGCACGCTGCCCGGAGCGGTGGCCACGATGCCCAGATCCGCGGTGCGGAACGCCGGCACCGAGATGCGCAGACGCACCGGGTCGTGGTCGGAGATGCGGGTCGGCACGCCGGGCGTGGCGTAGTTGAACACGCCGAAGTCGGCGTTGATGCGCGGGTGGTCGACTTCGATGTCGAACGCATCCAGCACCACCGCTTCGTTCACCAGCACGTGGTCCAGGGTCTGGGCGTTGCCGCCGAAGACGTAGGAGTAGCGCTCGGCCGGGTCCGGAATCAGCTCTTCGCCGCCGATCAGCGGGGTGGTCAGCGGGCTGGCGGCATAGGTCAGCACCTGATCTTCCGCTGCCGGTTCGCCGCGGATGATGCCCATCACGTCGGCGTAGCCGTCGTTGACTTCGAAGGCGTTGAAGTCGCCCAGGGCCACGATGCGCTCACTCGGGTTGGCCTGCTGCAGGTCTTCGATCAGCTGCGCCAGGAACACCGCCTGCTGCGCACGCTTCACGCGCACGCGCTCACCGGCGGTCGCCCAGCCGCTGCTGCCCGGCTCGTTCGACTCGATGTCGTTGAGCGAGCGCAGGTGGTTGACGATCACCGTGACCGGGTAGCTGGCGCCGTTGTCCTGGTGCACGCGGGCGCGCAGGACCAGCGGCGGGCGGTCGTTGAGCAGGCTGGTGCTGCCGTCGGGGTTGTTCAGCACGGTGTTCTTGCCGTACTGCTCGACAGAGAGCACTTCCACGCGGGCGTTGGCGCCCACCGCACGGGTGTTGACCAGGAAGCCGACGTTGATGCCGCCCACGTCGTTGCCCTGCACCAGATACGGCACGTACAGCGGGGCATTGGTGCAGGTCGCCTGGATGCGGTCGGAGAGCAGCTGCAGCACGCGCAGGTTCTCGACCTCGACCACGCCGATGATGTCCGGCGACTTCAGGTAGTCGCAGATCGCCAGCGCGCCCTTGGTCAGACGCTTGTCCAGCGCTTCGGCACGGATGGTGGCGGCGCCGTTGCTGTCGTTGATCTCGTCGAAGAAACGCAGCAGGTTGAAGCCGGCGATGGTGACGTCCTCGTAACCGGCGTCGGCCACCGCGGTCGGCTGCTTGCCGCCGTTGACGGCGATCGCAGCGGTCGGGTCGGGCAGCAGCGCCCAGGTGCCGGAGAAGTAGTCCATCACGCCGACCAGACCGGTCACTTCGGCGTCGGCATCCAGCGACAGCGCGGGCGCGCCGATCAGGCCGCGGCTGCGGACCATCAGGCGTTCCTGGTTGCCGTCGAAACGCGGCGGGTTCTTGCCGACCGGCAGCGGGCTGGCGTCGAGGATGTCGATGCCGGCCTCGCGGAACGGACGGTCCACGCCGGGCACGGTGACGTAGAACACGCCGGTGCTCGACGCGTTGCCGGTGGTCTCGCTGATGTTGCCTTCGGCGCCGCTGATGGTGCGGGCCGAGGCCACGCTCACGCGCATGGCTTCGTACTTCTCGGCGCTGCCGGGGGTCGACATCGCGTTGAAGTCGGCCGAGGTCAGCTCCACCGCGGCGGGCAGGGCTTCACCGGTCGACACCACCTGCACCGTCGGGGTGACGAGCTGGGTGATGGAGAGCTGGTTCGGGTTGCTCGGCGGCAGGAACTCGGCCACGGTGCCGGTCACGCGCACGCGGTTGCCCACGGTGGCGCTGGCCGGCGGTGCGCTGCCGGTGAAGACGAAGATGCCCTCGGAGGTGTCCGGGTTGCCGTCGTCGTTCGCGCTCTGCAGGAAGAAGCCGTTGTTGAACTTGCGCGCGGTGACGATGCCTTCGGTGCTGACCGTGGCGCCGACGTAGGGCGAAAGCAGGCCGCTGCCCTGGATCTCGGAGATCGGCACGATGGCCACGTCGTCGTTGCGGATCAGGCCCTGGGCCTCGCCGTCGGCGATGTCCGCGCCGGTGACCGAGACCACCTGCAGCACGAAGCTTTCGTCGCCTTCGATCGCGGTGTCGCCGAGCACGTCGACGCTGATGGTCGCGGTGCTGTCGCCGGCGGCGATGGTCACGCTGGCGGCGGCGGCCACGTAGTCGCTGCCGGCCGTGGCGGTGCCGTTGGCGGTGGCGTACTGCACGGTCACGCCGGCCGGGCCCGCGGGCTGGCTCAGCTGGAAGGTGAAGAACATCGGACGGGTGCCGCTGTCGCCTTCATCCACGAACGCGTCGGCCACCGACAGCTGGGGCGTGGTCGCGCCGCAGGTGAAGGCCGCCACGGCGCTGTTGCGCGGGGTCGGCGCACCGAGCGTGAAGTCGGCGTTGTTGTTGCCGCTGTCCACGCAGCCGTCTTCGGCGCGCAGTGCGGCGGTGGTGTTGTTGAGATTCGCGGTCGGCGCGGTCTCGGAGCAGTTGGTCGCGCTGCCGAAGCCCACGAAGTCGACCACCGTGCCGCCCAGCGGGCAGGTGCCGGTCAGCGTGGTCTGGGTGTTGACCAGCGCGACCTTGCCGGCGGTGCCGGACATGGCGATGGTGCCGATGGCATCCGGCGTGGGCAGGTTGACCGTGCCGCCGCTGCCGTCGGCCTGCTTGATCAGGAAGTAGCCGCCCGGGGCGATGCTGCCGCTGAGGTTGGTACGGTTCCAGCTGCTGCCGCTGCTGGAGGCGTACTGCACCGACCAGCCGCTCAGATCGACCGCGGTATTGCCGTTGTTGCGCAGCTCGATGAAGTCGCTGCGGAGTGTGGCGCCGCTGTTGCCGCCGCCGCCGTACACCTGGCTGATGACCACCTGGGCATGCAGCTGCCCGGCGGCGATCAGCAGAACGCCCGCCGCAAGGATGCGGCCGATACTTCGATACATGTGAATCCCCTTCGTCCGATGGATGGCTCGACGGCATCTCCTGCGGTCCATCTGCAACGGACGCCGGGCGGCATGAGATGCCCGGCAGACGGCCCGGACAGGTCCGGAACGCGTCTCGCGCAGCGCTCGGGGGCGGCGTTGCGCGGTTGGCACGGCCTTGTGCCTGGGCGCGCACCGGTGGACGATGCGTGCCTCTGTGAACAGGTGATCCGGTGCGTAGCCGGCGCATTTTCGCGCAAAATGTGACGGATGTGCGTTGCAATCCGATGACCGGCGGCCGGGCGGCTGCGTCGGTCGTCGGGTCCTCGCCGTGTCCACGGCCGGCAAGGCCGTGACCGCAGCCATGCAATTCAATGGCTTGCAGGTGCTTTCGAAGGTGGGTGCTTGAATGTGCTGCCTCCGGAGCGGCTTTGCGGATGCGGCGCCTCCGCGCAGGGGCGCTGCGCATGCAGTCCTCCGCCCCAGGCCCTGCGCAGGCGACGTGCGCAGGCGGCGCATTGTCTGCGCCGGCTCTTCCTTGTGCCGGCTCTTCCATGCGCCGCCTCTCCCCGCGCCGGTTTTCCCCACGCCCCGCCGCCCCCGCACGAGCCCCGTCATGACCCTCGAACGCAACGAACGCCCGCTGGAAGCCGGCATCCACACCGACCTCGGCGGCCGCACCACCTACAGCGGCTATCTGCAGCTGGACCGGCTGCTCTCGGCGCAGAACCCGCTGTCCGACCCGCCGCACCACGACGAGATGCTGTTCATCGTCCAGCACCAGGTGGCCGAACTGTGGATGAAGCTGCTGGGCCACGAGCTGAGCGCGGCGGTGGAGCATCTGCGCCACGACCGCGTCTGGCAGTTCGGCAAGGCGGTGGCGCGCTGCAAGCGCGTGCAGGAGCAGCTGACCGCGATGTGGTCGGTGCTGGAAACGCTCACGCCGTCGGAGTACATGGAGTTCCGGCATGTGCTCGGCCCGTCGTCGGGCTTCCAGTCGCTGCAGTACCGCGCCATCGAGTTCGTGCTCGGCAACAAGAACGCCGCGATGCTGCGGGTGTTCGAATACGACCCCGCGGCGCAGGCCAGGCTGCGCGCGGTGCTGGAAGCGCCCAGCCTGTACGACGAGTTCCTGCGCTACCTCGCGCGCTGGGGCCATGCGGTGGGTGCGGAACACATCGAGCGCGACTGGACCCGCGCGCACGTCCACGACCCGGCGCTGGTGCCGGTGTTCGAGCGCATCTACGAGGACACCCACACCTACTGGCGCGAGTACGCGCTGTGCGAGGACCTGGTGGATCTGGAAAACCAATTCCAGATCTGGCGCTTCCGCCATCTGCGCACGGTGATGCGGATCATCGGCTTCAAGCGCGGCACCGGCGGCTCCAGCGGTGCGGGTTTCCTCAAGCAGGCGCTGGATCTGAGCTTTTTCCCGGAGCTGTTCGATGTGCGCACGGTGGTGGGGCCGCCGTCCGCTGCCGCACAGGCCGCCGCGCCCAACGACTGAGGGCGCCGGCGCGCGCCGCGTCGAGGACATCGCGCCCGCGCATCCGTGCCTTCCCCCTGCATGCCGACTGAACGCGGGGGCGATGCGGGCGGAGCGTCCTGTGTTGTCGTCCGCAAGACGCGGCTAGGATCGCGGGTTCGTTCATGTTCGCAGGAGTGCGCTCCCCGATGGCCCAGACACCTCCCTCCGCCGAGTCCCCGCCCCCTTCCTTCGTCGGTCGCGCGCTCGATGCGGTCGAGCGCATCGGCAACCGGCTGCCCGACCCGGCGGTGCTGTTCCTGCTGCTGATGCTGGCGACCTGGGCGGTCTCCGCGCTGATGTCCACGATGACCTTCAGTGAGATCGACCCGCGCAGCGGCGAGCCGGTGAAGGTGGTGAATCTGCTGGCGGGCGCCAGCCTGACCGCGTTCATGGCGAGCATGGTCAACACCTTCGTGACCTTCGCGCCGCTGGGCGTGGTGCTGGTGGCGATGCTGGGTCTCGGCGTGGCCGAACATACCGGTTTCATCAACGCCGGCCTGCGCGCCATGCTGTCGATCACCCCGCGCATGCTGCTCACGCCTGCGCTGATCGGCGTGGGCATCCTCAGCCACGTCGCGGTGGATGCCGGCTACGTGCTGGTGATCCCGCTGGGCGCGGTGATCTTCTATGCCGCAGGCCGCCACCCGCTGGCCGGCATCGCGGCGGCCTTCGCCGGTGTGTCCGGCGGATTTTCCGCGACCTTCGTCGTGCCCTCCAGCCTCGACCCGATGCTCGCCGGCCTGACCCAGGAATCGGCGCGGTTGATCGATACCGGCATCGAGATCAACCCGCTCAACAACTACTTCTTCACCACCGGCTCCACGCTGCTGATCATCCTGGTGGGCTGGTTCCTCACCGACCGGGTCATCGAACCGCGGCTCAAGGCCACCCCGGTGGACGGCGACACCAGCCAGATGCCGAAGATGGACCCGCTCACCGCCGAGGAGCGTCGCGGCCTGTGGGCGGCGATGGCGGCGATGGGGCTGGCGGTGGCGGCGTTCGTGCTGACCCTGCTGCCCGCGGGCACGCCCTGGGCGGCCGATCCGGCCACATTGGCCCCGGGCACTCACCCGCTGCTGGCCTTCACCGCGCCGCTGATGCGCTCGATCGTGGCGCTGATCTTCGTGTTCTTCCTGATCCCCGGCGTGGTCTACGGCTACGTCGCCGGCACCGCCAAGTCCCACCGCGACATCATCGCCGGCATGTCCAAGGCGATGAGCGGCATGGGCTACTACATCGTCATGGCGTTCTTCGCCGCGCAGTTCATCTATGCCTTCGGCCAGTCCAACCTGGGCGTGCTGCTGGCGATCAAGGGCGCCAACGGCCTGCAGGCGCTCGGTCTGCCGATGGCGGCGACGGTGGTCGGCATCGTGCTGCTGTCCGGCGCGGTCAACCTGCTGGTGGGCTCGGCCTCGGCCAAGTGGGCGCTGATCGGCGCAGTGATGGTGCCGATGCTGATGCAGCTGGGCGTCTCGCCCGACCTCACCCAGGCCGCGTACCGCGTGGGCGACAGCTCGACCAACATCATCACCCCGCTGCTGCCGTATTTCCCGCTGATCGTGGTGTTCTGCCAGAAGTACGTGAAGGGCGCCGGCGTGGGCACCTTGCTGGCGCTGATGCTGCCGTATTCGATCACCCTGCTGGTGAGCTGGACCCTGTTCCTGCTGGCGTTCTGGGGCCTGGGTCTGCCGCTGGGCGTCGGTGCCCACTACGGTTACCCGGCCGGCGGCTGACGGCACGGCGAACGGCGGCTCGACCGCGCAGGGCTCGCGCACGCGTTCGCACGCGCACCCACTCGCGCGCCTATTCGCAAGTCCATTCGCAAGCGAGGTTCATCGCCCCCCCCGGGGCTTGTGCATGCCCACCCCTGGCATGCACAGGCCCCCCTGCGTCCACCGCGCATGTTGCGATGCAGCATCCGCGTGGTTTGACGCCGCGTTGTGCTGTCCTTCATCCTCGCCCGCTGCATGCCCGGCCCCCCGGCCGGGCTGTCCCGTCGGGCGCACGGCCCCGCGGCCGTCGCCACCACCGCAGACAGAAGGCACCCGCATGAGCGGCAACACCACCACGCAGCACGAGTTCACCCCACCGCCCGCGGGCGAATTTCTCGGTCATCCCAAGGCGCTCTGGAATCTGTTCGGAGCCGAGTTCTTCGAGCGTCTGATGTACTACGGCATGCGCGCCATGCTGGCGGTGCATGTGGCGGCGGCGTTCTTCGACGGCGACAAGGCCACCGCCAGCAAGACCTACGGCGGTTTCACCGCGATGGTGTACATGACCGGCATCCTCGGGGGCTACGTCGCCGACCGCATCCTCGGCTACCAGCGCTCGATCATGCTCGGCGGCGCGCTGATGGCCGCCGGCTGCTTCATGCTGATGTCGAACGATCTGACCCAGTTCCTGATCGGCCTGGCGGTGATCGTGGTCGGCAACGGCCTGTTCAAGCCCAATATCTCGACGATGGTGGGCAAGCTCTATCGTCCGGGCGATGCGCGCCGCGATTCGGGCTTCACCATTTTCTACATGGGCATCAATGCCGGCGCGCTGATCGCCCCGATCGTCTGCGCCAGCTGGATCGGCGCCAATTACGGCTACCGCTGGGGCTTTTTCGCCGCAGCGATCGGCATGATCTTCGGTCTGGTCGTGTTCCAGGTGGTCAAGAGCTGGCTGGGCCATGTGGGCGTGGCGCCCGAAGGCAAAAAAGGCTTCGGTCCGATCGTGCAGGTGTTGATCGCGGCCTTGATCCTGGTCATCCCGGTGTTCTTCCTGCTGGACAAGACCTGGCAGGAAAAGCTGGCGGAAGGCTTCCAGCAGGGCACCGCGATGTACTGGCTGCTCCACGACCTCGGCGTGCTCGGCATCCTGCTGGTGGCGATGATGGTCGGCCTGGTGGCCTACTTCATCTACAGCGGCATGCGCAGCGGCGAGCGCGCACAGCTCGAGCGCTACATCGCTATGCTGATCCTGTTCGCGGCCAACATCCTGTTCTGGGCGCTGTTCGAACAGGCCGGCTCCTCGCTGAACTTCCTCGCCGAAAACCACGTCAACATGCCGACCTTCTTCGGCAATGAAGTGCACTTCACCATCTTCCAGTCGGTCAATCCGATCTTCATCATCCTGCTCGCGCCGGTGTTCGCGACGATGTGGCCGGCGCTGGACGGCAAGGCGCTGAATCCCTCGATCCCGCGCAAGTTCGCCTTCGGCCTGGTCGGCGCCGCGGTGGGCTTCTACGTGCTGGTGTTCGCGATCCAGAACTTCGCCGACGCGAATTCGAATATTTCCTGGGTGTGGCTGACGCTCACCTATCTGATCCACACCATGGGCGAGCTGTGCCTCTCGCCGATCGGTCTGGCCATGGTGACCAAGCTGGCCCGCCCGCAGGAGACCGGCCTGGCGATGGGCGGCTGGTTCCTGTCGATCGCGATGGCCAACTACGTGGCCGGCCTGCTGGCGGCCGAAGCCTCCGGCGGCGACGTGGCCGACAAGGCCGCCGCGCTGACCCAGTACGCGGACGTGTTCAATTCGATGTTCGTGATCGGCATCATCGTGGCGGCCCTGTTCTTCCTCGCCGCCCCGCTGATCAACAAGCTGATGCACGGCGTCAAGTAAGGCCCGCAGCGGGCGCCTGCGCGCGCCCTGATGTGGGTTGGGGCGCCTGCGCGCCCGGGGTGCGGTCATGCGGGGCGTCTTCGGACGCCCGGCGGCAGCGAAAAATCCGGTGCCGCCCCGACCGGGTTCGCAGCGTGTCGGTCGGACGTTGGGTAGGCCGGGCGCCGGGGAGGGCGTCCGGGCGGTCATCGGGTCGCGGCAGCGTGGCATCGCCGCTCACGCATTCGGGAGGGGATCATGAGCAGAACGAACAAGGCGCCCGTCTGGTTCTGGATCGTCGGCGTGCTCGCGCTGGCCTGGAACATGGTCGGCGTGATGGCCTACATCCAGCAGACCACGATGACGCCGGAGGCGCTGCAGGCGCTGCCTGCGGCCGAGCGCGCGCTGTTGACGTCGATACCGGCATGGGTGACCGCGGCCTTCGCCGCCGCAGTCTTCGGCGGCGCCGCAGGTTCCCTGCTGCTGCTGTTGCGCAGCCGCATCGCACTGCCGGTGCTGGTGCTGTCGCTGGTCGGCGTGATCGCGCAGACCGGCTACACGCTGTTCGTCAGCGAGGCGCTGAAGGTGTACGGGCCTGGTGGCCTGGCGATGCCGCTCAGCATCCTGGTGGTGGCCGTGCTGCTGGTGTTCTTCGCGCGGCACGCGGCGCGCAGGCGCTGGATTGCCTGAGCACGGCCTCGGTTCTGCCTGAGTTCCACCTGCGTCCCACCTGCGTACGATCCACCCGCCTCACCGCCGGGCGCGCACCGCATGCGCGCGTCGTCGCTTCGGCCGCGCGGGATCAGTCCGTCGTCTGCGTGCCCGCCGGCTCTCCCGGCATGCCTTCGGCCGAGGCCTCCACCGCGTCCGCCAGCCCGCGCATGCCGGCTTCGAGCTTGGCCAGCAGACGGTCGAGCTGTTCGGCTTCCTGCGCATCCAGATGCGTCATCAGCGTGCGTTCGCAGGCGCGTGCCACCGGCACCACTTCGTCGTAGATCGCGTAACCGGCCTCGCTGAGCTGCAGCACCGAGCGCCGGCGGTCCTCGCCGTCGATCTCGCGCCGGATCAGGTCGCGCTCCAGCAGCCGCGCCAGCGCGCGGCTCACCGCCACCTTGTCCATCGCGGTGCGCTCGGCCACGCCGTTGGCCGACAGCCCCGGATGACGGCCCAGCACCGCGAGCACCCGCCACTCGGTGATCCCGATCGCGAAGCGGTCGGCATAGGCGCGGGCAATGCTCTGGCTCACCCGGTTCGACAGCACGCTGAGGCGATAGGGCAGGAAACGCTCCAGCGCCAGCAGGGCATGCCCGGCGCCGGCGGCACCGCCATCCGCGGCGGTGGGATGGCTGGAGGCGGGCGTGGAGGACATGGCGGATGGGGTGGGGGTGTCGGTCATGGTGTGCTTGCAAGTGGTTTCATATGAAACTATATTGGGCGTCTGTCGTACAACCCGCCGTGATGGCGTCACTTGCGCGACCTCCGCGCGATGCCCAGCGGCCGCAACCGGAGCCCGACGATGAGCGCGCAACCCGCCGATTCCCTGCACACGCAGGCACCCACCGCGCAGCCGCAGCAGAACCTCGGCATGCAGGTCACCACCTTCGAGAATCCGATGGGCATCGACGGCTTCGAGTTCGTCGAGTATGCCGCGCCCGCCGGCCAGGCCGAAGCCCTGCACGACTATTTCCGGCGCATGGGCTTCACCGCCGTGCTGCGCCACCGCAGCCGGCCGATCACGGTCTACCGCCAGGGTGGGGTGAACTTCCTGCTCAACGAGGACCCGGACAGCTTCGCCGCCGAGTTCGCCGCCGCCCACGGCCCCTGCGCCTGCGGCTTCGCCATCCGCTTCCGCAAGCCGGCCGACTGGGTGCAGACCCAGGTGCTGTCCCGCGGCGGCGAGCGCATCGCCCGCGAGGACAGCCGCGCCATCGACCGTCCGGTGGTGATGGGCATCGGCGGGGCGATGCTCTATCTGGTCGACGACTACGCCGACTCCGCGCAGGTCTACAGCGATTTCGTGCCGGTCGAGGGCGCCGACCCGAATCCGGTCGGTTTCGGTCTGACCTTCATCGACCACCTCACCCACAATCTGTATTTCGGCAATATGGAGAAGTGGTCGGACTACTACGAGAAGCTGTTCAACTTCCGCGAGATCCGCTACTT
>ERZ1066122.116-NODE-116-length-91194-cov-22.553111_pt1 | contig 91194 bp, 74 predicted proteins | sample MGYA00382769_ERZ1066122 | MGnify/ENA primary metagenome ERZ1066122 (study PRJEB33369, sample SAMEA5778352) | biofilm metagenome | biome: Industrial cooling water; feature: Water cooling tower basin; material: Biofilm | place: United Arab Emirates | collected... | reverse complement strand
TGGACTACCTGATGCGCCGCAGCGGCCAGGGCTGGAAGGTGTTCGACGTGATGGTCGAGGGCGTGTCCTACGTCCAGACCTTCCGCAAGCAGTTCGACGCCGAACTGCAGCGCAAGAGCATCCGCCAGGTCGCCACCGAGCTGCGCGGCGGCCGTCTGCAGGCCGGCACGGGGCAGTGAGCGCCGCCACGCTGACCCTCGACGGCGACGCCCTGCGCTTCCACGGTGCGCTGGTGCGCGCCGCAGTGCCCGGCCTCTGGTCGCGGCTGCCGGCCGGGCTGGCGCAGGTGCGCCTGCTCGACCTGACCGCGGTCGAACGCCTGGACAGCGCCGGCATCGCCCTGCTGTCGGCCGTGGCCGAGCGCTGCGGCGGCGATGCCCGGCCGCGGATCGAAGGCACACCCTCCGGCCTGGACGCCCTGCGCCAGGCCTATCGACTGGACGACAGCCTGGGCTTCGACCTAGGCTGAGCGGGCCGTTCGGCCCCCCACGGACGCTACACTGCCACGATGCGCACCTATCTCGCCTCCCCTTCCGCGCAGTGCCGCCGCGCCGCGCTCGCCCTGCGGCTGACGCTCGCCGCCAGCCTGCTCCTCCTGCTCAGCGCCTGTGCCCACGGCCCGCAGGGCAACGCCGCATCCGCCCCCGCCGACCAGGGCGAACGCGTGGTCGGCACCGACGACGCCTCCGGGCCCGACGCCGTCGCCCTCACCGATGCTCCCGCATCGCCGGATGCGTCGGCCGAAGGCAGCCTCGAAGGCTCTGAAACCGCTGGCGCGTCCGGCGAAGCCGATACCGCCTCGGCGCCCTTGCCCACCGAGGCCGAAGGCGATTTCGCCTCGATCTACGGCGAGCCCGGCTACAACCCCGTGGCCGACCCCACGCTGCCCGCGCCGGCGGAGCTGCCGCAAAGCTACGACCCGTGGGAGAAGTTCAACCGGCGCATGCACCGCTTCAACAACGCGGTGGACCGACGCGTCGCCAAGCCGCTGGCCAAGGCCTACGTCAAGGTGGTGCCCCGCCCGGTGCGGCTCGGAGTGGGCAATTTCTTCAGCAACCTCGGCCAGCCGGTCAGCGCGGTCAATGCCCTGCTGCAGGGCAAGCCGAAGCAGGCCGGTCAGTCGCTGGGCCGGTTCGTGATGAACAGCACCCTCGGCATCGGCGGCCTGTTCGACCCGGCCACCGCGGCCAACATCCCCAACAAGAGCGAGGATTTCGGGCAGACCCTCGCCGTCTGGGGCTGGCGCCGCTCGCGCTACGTCGAACTGCCGCTGTTCGGCCCGCGCACCCTGCGCGACGTGTTCGGGCTCATCGGCGATGCCCCGCTCTCGCCCACGCGACAGGTCGAGGAAAACAGCGCCCGCGTGTTCCTGCAGGGGCTGCAACTGGTGGACCTGCGCGCCCAGCTGCTGTCCACCGACAGCCTGCGCGAAGGCGCCATCGACGACTACGCCCTCGTCCGCGACGCCTGGCTGCAGCGCCGCGACTACCAGATCGGCGGCGACACAGGCCGCACCGAGAACGACCTGCCCGATTACCTGCAGGACGAGGATCTGCCCGACCCGGTGATCCCGATGGATGCGATGCCGACCCCGGGGACGCCCTGAAGAAACATCCGGAACCGCAGGGGATCGAAAGGGCTGTCGGCTATCTATTCCGCGCGACCGCTGCGCGCCTGCCTTGCGCGGGTGGATGCCCTGAGACCTCCTGACGGAGCGATCTCGTCAGCGGTTCGGTGCGAGCGGCGGCTCACATCATGAGCCCCTCACCCTCGGCCCACTCCCTCAGTGCGGCCTCCACCGCCGCGGTCTCATGCGCGCGCCAGGCATCGTGTTGGCCGGCGTCCATCATCAACGCATCGAAGCGTTCGCGTGCGCCGGCGGCGGCGAAGCAGGCGTGCACGTCTTCGATCACCTGCGGTGCGTGGGCTTGCGCGAAGCGCACGGCGAGGCGTTTGCCGAGCTGCAGGTCGCGGTGCGAGGGGATGATGGCGTAGCGTTGCGGGTCGTGGAGATCGGCCGGGGTATCGCCCAGGCTGGCACCGGCATCGTCGAAGTCGCGGTCCGATGTGCGCACGATGCGGCCCGTCTCGCGGCAGACGAAGGCCATGCGGTCGCTGCCGGTGTGGCCGGCCCAGTCGAGTGCGGCGATGAGGTCGGCGAGGGCGATCTGCAGAGGGGGCATCCGGGCGCTGTCCATCGGGGATTCGGGCGGTGCGCCGCTGGGGCGCAGGCCGATTCTTTCATGGATCGCCGCTTTCATGGATCGCTGCCTTCATGAAGGTCCGCTCTCACCGAGCGCCGACTTCACGCAAGGCCGCTCGCATGTCGCAGGACCTCGATGGATCGCCGCGACGGGCGGCATCACGCATGTCTCCGCACGCGGCGCTCTACAGCGGCAGCCGCTCCGGCAGGTACGGCGTGCTGCCGGTCTCCCTGCCGGCATCGTCCATCTGCACCGCGCTGGCGCGCAGGTCGCGGGCGTCGAGCGTGCGCAGTGCGGCGATCACATCGGCCGCCAGCGCCGGGTCGAATGCGGCGTACGCCCAGTGCTCCACCCTCCGCCGCAGCCAATTCCTGCGCAGACTGCGCGTGCGGGTGTGCAACACCAGCATCCACTCGCCGCGCTCGCTGCGTCGCCCGTCGCCATCCACCGTGCCGGCCGGCCAGGCATAGACGCAGAGCTGGTGGTCGGTGTCCGCATCCGCGGCGCGCGTCCGGTCGATACCGATCAGCCAGCCCCGATCTTCCTGCAGGTAATCCAGCGGCCACTGCGGCAGCGCCTCGCAGAGCCATGCGCAGAGGTCTTCGCCCGCGAGAGCACCGACGCCCCCGGCGTCGGCCGCGATGGGACGCTCGAAGGAAAAGCGATCGCTGCCGAATTCGATGCGCAGGGCGGTGTGGGGCATGGGGACTCCGCGAAGAAAGCGGATTCGACGGGACGGTGTGCCCGTCGACATCACACTCTAACGCGCTGTGCGACAGGGCGCAGCGCGTGCCGCCCAGTCCTGCGGACTACGACTGCGCGCCGGCCTCGCCCGCAGGTGATGTCGCATCGGCGTCGCCGGCCTTTTCGCGCACCGCCTTCTTCGCATCGCGCGCACGTTCGGCTTCGGCGGCCGCGCCGATGGTCTTGAGCATCGGCGTGTTGCCCAGCACTTCGATCTTGCCGCCGGCCTCGGTGAACGCCGCGACGTCCTCGGCGATGCGGTCGTGGGTCAGTTCGATGCGGCGGGCTTCGCGCGAGCGGGCGAACGCGCTGCGGCTGGCGCGGCCGGAGCCCGCCCCCTGGTCATTCGACATCGTCGTCTCCTGGTCGTTGCGACAGCGTCATCGGAATCGCGCGGTCGCGTGTCGACGGCGCCTCGGCCGTCGCGGCCTTGCGCGCTTCGGCGCGCACATCGAGGCAGTAGGGCCCTGCCATGGTGAACTTGCGGCAGATGGCGGGTCTTGTGGCGTAGATGCCGCAATTCATCCTGGCGCCGTCCAGCGCCACGCACCACCCGTCGGCGTCGCGCGCCATGACCAGCACGCCGCGCGCGTCGCGGCTGGTGAGATAGGCGGGAACGGCGTCTTCGGGGAACACGGTCACCGTCAAGCGGCAACACAACGCATCGCAGCGGCTGCAGTGCACATGTTTCTCGCGTGCGGGTTTTTCGCGTGCGGGTTTCTCGCGGGCGGGTTTCTCGCGGGCGGGCTGGGCCGCGGACACGGCCGCGCTCACTGCACACCCCCCTGGCGGCGGAAATGCAGCAGTCTCTCGCGGGCCGAGAGTGGATCGCTCTCATCGGACGCATGGCCCGCGCTCTGCAGCACGAACCCGTCGTCCGCCAGCAGGCGCCCGAAGCGCGCGGCATGTCCGCGTCCGGGGTCGACCAGCAGCACTTCGGCGGTGGCGCGAGCATGGCGCGCGATCACCGCGCACAGCCGCTCCGCCTGTCCGCGCTCGTACAGCACATCGCTGGCGACGATGGCGTCGAACGTGCCGAGCGTCGGCAGCGGGTGGTCCCACAGCAGTTGCCGGTAGTGCACCGCAGGCAGGCCGTTGAGCGCAGCGTTGTAGCAGAGGAAGGGCTCGGCGAGCGGGTGCGCGTCGCTGGCGACGATGTCGGCGCCGCGGCGCTGCAGCACCAGGCTGGCGAGGCCGATGCCGCAGCCCAGTTCGAGAATGCGCTTGCCGGCGACATCGAAGCGATGCATCGCATGCGCCAGCCGGTGGCCGGCGGGCCAGCACTGGCCGAACAGGCTCCACTGCGATTCGGAAATGCCCAGACGCGCGGCATGGCCGTCGGGATCGGCGTATTGCTGGCGATCGGTCAGCACGCGTAGTCGGTAGTCGACGCCGCCGACGCTGCGGATGATGTGATGTGTGTGGTAACCCGGCATGCCGGCTCCCGGAATGCATCGCGCCGCAGGGGCGGGCGAGGCGTGAAGAGGGGAACGAGGCGGCCGATATGCGCTGTGGCGATGCGCGGACTCGCGATCTGCAGAGCCCTGAAGGGACGCGACGCGCGAATGCGACGTGCGAGTGGTGAAGCGACGTGGACCTGCAGGAGTCTACAGCATGCGTGCCTGAACGGCCCTTTCCCCGGCCATTCGCGCACGCGCGGTCATGCTGCGTGCATCAAGGGCCGCGCATGTCTGCACGGTCGGCAGCCCCTCGCGGCGGCCACGCACGTGCGGCGGCGATGCGCTTCTGTCAGCTCATGCAGACGGCGCGCGGCCCGGGCCGCGGCCGTGTCGCTGCTCAGAACACCATGGTCTGCCCGGGCGCGAGCGTCAGTCGTGCGTCGATGTCGACGCGCGCGCCCGACACCTGATCCGTGCGCGCGCCGCGCAGCGCTTCCGGCGCGGTGAACTCCGCCGTCGCGGTGGAATCCAGATTCACCAGCACCCACGTCGCGCCGCCGTTGCCCAGGCTCTGCACCGTCCACACGCGCGGGTTGTCGACCGGGTAGTAGCGAATCTCCTCGGGCATCGCCAGGCGCGGGTTGGCGGCGCGGATCGCAAGCATCGTCCTGTAGTGATTGAGCAGCGAATCCGGGGCGGCGTTCTGCGCCTCCACCGAACGGCCCTTGCCGATCTGCGCCTGCCAGTACGCGCCCCACCACGCGCCCTCGCCGTCGGGATTGGACGGGAACGTCGGCGCATCCAGCCAATTGCGGCCGGTGGTGTTGAAGCCCGCGTTGCGCGCTTCGGTCCAGGGCATCACCGCGCGGCGGTAACGGTCGTCGCCGGTCTTGTACTGGCCGAGGCCGATTTCTTCGCCGTAGTAGAGATACAGCGTCCCCGGCGTGGTCGCGAGCAGGCTGGCGGCGATCCTGCCCTTGGCCGCATCGCCCTTCAGCACGTGGCCGATGCGGGTCTGGTCGTGGTTGGTGAGGAACGGCGAGAAATACCCCAGCGGCGCGGCGGCATGGCGTTTCTGCAGGTTGTTCCAGAGGTCGTCGCGACCCTTCAGCGGCGCGTCGGCGCTGAGCGTGCCGAAATCCGCACTGCGCGGCGTGTCGGGGTTGAGGATGCCGATCACCAGCTCGCCGAATTCGAAATCGAAGGCCGAATCCAGGCCCTTGCCGCCGCTGCGGTAACGGCTGACGGTGCCCAGATCCGCCCAGGCCTCGCCCACCAGCATCGCGTCGGGCTTCACGCTGCGCACGTGCGCTGCGAATTGATCCCAGTAGTCGAACGTCGCCTGCGTATCGGCCTGCCCCGGGATCGGCCCGTCCTCGATCGCATAGCGCACCGCATCCAGACGGAAACCGTCCACGCCCTTCTGCAGCCAGAACGTGGCGAGGCGGTTCATTTCTTCCACCACCTTCGCATTGCGCAGATTCACGTCGGGCTGCGAGCCGCCGAAGGCGCCGTAGTAATACTGTTTGCGCGTGGCGTTCCAGTGCCAGACGGCTTCGGGATTGGGTGTGTCCGACCAGGCCTGGCCCCAGCCGGCGGGGCGCTCGTCGCGCCAGATGAAGAAGTCCTCATAACCCGGTTCGCGCCGCGCTGACTTGAGGAACCATTCGTGGCGGTCGGAGATGTGGTTGATCACCAGATCCAGCACCACCTTGATGCCGCGTTCGTGCGAGGCGGCGATGAAGGCCTCGAAATCGGCCATCGTGCCGTAGTCGCGTTCGACCGCGTAGAAATCCTCGAAGTCGTAACCGTGATACGAAGGCGCCTCGAACACCGGGGTGAGCCAGATCGCATCCACGCCGAGGCTCTGCAGATGCGGCAGGCCCTGGATCATCCCGCGGAAGTCGCCGTGGCCGTCGCCGTCGGCATCCTTGAACGAGCGCGGCCAGATTTCGTACACCACCGCGTCGTGCCACCACCGCCGCACGAGCGGCTGCGGGCGCAGGCTGCGGTAGCCGCTTTCGGGCGCAGCCGGCGATACGGCGGGAGAGGCGGCGGGGGCGGCGGTCCGCTCGGGCGCGGGCGCGGCGCAGGCGGCGAGCAGACAGGTGGCGAGCAGGCTGAGGGCGAAGGGTTTCACCGACGGGCTCCGGGTACGAAGGTGGCTGCACCTTGCCACGCCGCGCCGGGCATCGCCAGCCGCGTGGACCGGACCGAATACGTATACATCCTGCGCCGGGCGGCTATCCTTGCCGGTCCTTCGCCCCTCGGAGCCTGCCGCCGTGAACGCGACTCCTCCCTCCTTCGCCGCCCGCGCCGGCGCCTTCGTCGAGCGTGTCGGCCGACGCATCCCCGACCCGGTCGTCATCTTCATGGCGTTCTGGCCGTTGGCCTTCGCATGCTCCGCCCTGCTGGGCGGGCACACCTTCGAAACCGCCGGTGCCGGCGGCGAGGCGGTGGTGCACGCCATCAAGCCGATGTACGCGGCCGAGCACATGCGCTGGGTCTTCGACAACGCCCTGCTGCAGAACTGGCTGGCCTTCGGCAACGGCGTGCTGGGCGTGATCCTGGTGGTGATGCTGGCGATCGGCATCGCCGAACACTCCGGCCTGCTGGCGGCGCTGATCAAGCGCCTGGCCGCGCGCCTGCCGGAATCGCTGCTGCCGCTGCTGCTGGTGTTCCTGGGCATTTCCAGCTCCATCGCCACCGACGCCGGCTATCTGGTGCTGATCCCGCTGGCCGGCCTGCTGTACGCGGGCATCGGGCGCAATCCCCTGATCGGCATGGCCGCGGCGTTCGCCGGCGTGTCCGCCGGCTTCAGCGCCAATCTCATTCCCGGCACGCCGGTCGACGTGATCGTGGGCATGAACGCGCAGGTGTTCGCCGAATCGCAGGGCGTGCCCTTCGTCGACCGCGACGGCAACCCGCTGCGCCCGGCCACCATGCACTACTGGTTCATCGCCACCTCGACCGTGGTGCTCGCGCTGCTCGGCGCCTGGGTCACCCGCCGCTTCGTGCAGCCGAAGCTCGAACGCGTCGACTACGTGCTGCCCGAGGGCCTGGATGCCACCGAATTCGCGGTGGACGACGCCGACCGCCGCGGCCTGCGCGGCGCCGCCGTCGGCCTGCTGCTGGCGCTGGGCATCGTCGCCGGGCTCGCGCTCGGGCCGCTGCGCGCCTACACCGGTGCCGACGGCAAGCAGGTGCTGCCGTTCCTCAACAACATCATCCTGCTGATCTCGATCGTGTTCGCGATCACCGGCCTGTGCTTCGGCTATGCCGCCGGGCGCTTCCGGCGCATCTCGGACGTGGTCACGGCGATGGTCAGGCAGATGAACACCATGGGCTACATCCTGGTGCTGACCTTCTTCTGCTACAACTTCCTGGCGCTGATGAGCTACAGCGGGCTGGGCACCTACATCACCTATCTGGGCGCGCAGGGCCTGCTGGCGCTGGGCCTGCAGGAATTCCCGGTGCTGCTGCTGATCGGGTTCGTGCTGACCACCGCGCTGATCAACCTGTTCATCGGCGGGCTGACGTCGAAGTGGATGCTGCTCGGGCCGATCTTCGTGCCCATGCTCTACCTGGTGAACCCGGACATGACGCCCGACGTGGTCTCGGCCGCCTACCGCGTGGCGGATTCGTCCACCAACATCGTCACGCCGATGATGAGCTATGCCGGCGTCATCCTCGCCTTCATGCGCAAGTACCGCCCGGAGATGGGCTTCGGCGACATGCTGCTGATGATGGTGCCGTATTCGGTGGCTTTCCTGATCGCCTGGACCGCACTGCTGGTGGCGTTCTTCAGCTTCGGTATCCCGCTCGGGTTCTGAGCCGCGTCGCCCGACGGCCCCACGCGGCCGTCGGGCGATCGGTCGAACGGCGCAGGCGCGGAAGGCCGCGCCGGGCCTTCAGGCCCGAACCGCGCCGTGTGCCGGCGTCAGCGGCCGTGCGCGCCGAACAGCCGCATGCACAGCGCCACACCCACGCCCCAGGCACCGTTGAGCAGCAGCGCGCCGACGATCAGCGTGGAATTCAGCGCGATGCCCTTGATCGGGAACACCACGAACCACGCCACCAGGCTGGGCAGCAGTGCGCCCAACGCGAACGCCAGGCCCCAGTACGCCGCGCCGCGGCGGCGGGCGATCAGCCACCACAGCACCGGCCCCCACACCCCGCCCCAGAACGCGAGCGAGAGCACCTTGGGCACGCCGAGCGGCGGTGCGGGGTCCATGTTCCAGGCCGCGGCCGGGACCACGCCGGCCATGTGCAGGATCTGCAGCAGGCCCTGATGGAAGACCAGGGTGGCGATGAAGCCGGCGACGAAGGCCAGCGCGAGGGTCTTGGGACGGAACATGGCGTGTCTCCGGGGATGACGGGCGGACGATAGCGCCGAAGGTGGGCGGCGTCGATGTGCGGACGATGCGGGGCCGGTGCGCTCAGCGCCCCGCCGGCGGCTCCCACAGCTCCAGCTTGTTGCCTTCCGGGTCCAGCACCCAGCCGAACCTTCCGTATTCGGATTCTTCCGTCGCATCCATCACCTCGCAGCCTTCGGCACGCAGCGCCGCCAGCAGCGCATGCAGATCGGCCACGCGGAAATTGACCATGAAAGGTGCCGTGCTCGGCGCGAAGTACTCGGTGTCGTGCTTGAACGGGCTCCACAGCGTGGTGCCGGTGGCGCTGTCGTCCGCCCACTGGAACACCGCACCGCCCCAGTCGTCCACATTCAACCCCAGATGCGTGCGGTACCACGCCGCAAGCGCTTTGGGATCGCGTGCCTTGAAAAAGATGCCGCCGATGCCGGTGACGCGTTTCATGGGGTGCCCTCGTGTCGGGTGAAGTAAAGCGATGCATAACCGTTCCAATCGCCGGCAAGGCGACGCCGATCCATCCTCAGCCGACACCGCAGCGGCAGCTCACGCCAAAGGCCGAAATTCCGATCCCGACGGCGATCGACAGCACGATCCACAGCCAATCGCGACGCTGCAGCCGCCGCAATGCGTCCAACCCGCGGCCGAGCGTCCCGGCCTGCTCCCGCCCCGGTTCGCGCCGCGCGAGCACCCGATGGATCGCGAGCACGGGCAGCGTCGCCCCGGTCAGCACCAGCATCGCACCCAGCGGCGCCATGCCAGAGGCCAGCATCAGCCCGCCGGCGAGCAGCCAGAACACGAGGAGGAGCAGGGCGTGGGCGATGCGGGGCATGGTGCAGATAATGCCGGAAAGCGGTCGCCGTGCGACATGAGCAGATGCAGCGCTGCAGCGCCGCACACCCGAACCGTAGACTCTTAAGCAAGGTTGGCCGCAGCCTGCTGCAAACGCTCGTCCGAGAATGCGCCGGAAGGAATGTTCGTCGAACGCTCGATCGCGCCCAGCGCCTGGATAAAGCGTGCGTGGCCGATGCGGTGTGCGTCGCGCATGTCGGACGCATGAGAGAGAGCAGTCGGCGATACGCCCTCGATCGGTGCGGGCCGCTCGGGCAGTCGCGGCGCATCGGCCTCGCGCGATGCGGCGGCGGGCGAGGGCATCGCCTGTGGCGCAACCGCAGCGTCGGCCGCATCACCGACCAGTCCGACGGGAGAGACCCCACAAAGACGCCGGACGCATGCCGAGTCAGAACCACTTGAAATGTGACGAACGCCAAGAATGCCCCGGCGCATTGTCGCGCAACGGAGTCGGTACCCGGCCGTCGTCGCACACCCGCGACGCGGGGGACCGGGCTCCGCCACTTATCCGGGCCCCCAGCAGGGGCTGTCATCAAGGGAATTCACGCATGACCACACCCGTTTCCGGTTATTCCGGCTCCGCCAACACCGCGCACGGCACCGTCTACTACTATCAGGGCTCCGCCGCCGCGTCGGCCATCATGGCCAGCATGGTGCGCGTGGAAGCCGCCAAGACATCGTCCTCGCAGGAGCAGGCCGTCCGCGCGCTGCGCGCGGCGGACCTGCCGGCGGAACAGGCGGCGCTGATCGAGCCGATCACGCTGTCGATCATCGGCGCCATCATCGCCGGCGCGTCGCTGGCGGCGACCACCGTCAGCGCGGCCGCGGCCGCCACCTCCGCCGCCACAGGTCTGGGCGCCATGGTCCAGCAGGCCAGCGCCGGCGGGCTGCCGTCGCTGGAAGTGGAAGTGGAGAATCTTTCGCTCACACCGGTGGTGCTGGGCTCGTATCAGACCAACGACGGCAGCAGCTCCTCGGTGCTCAAACCGCTCTCGCCCGGCCAGAGCGACACCATGATCGTGGTGAATTCGAGCAGCGGCTTCGGCGAGGGCGACGCCAGCGTGGTGCTGAATTTCCTCACCGGCGGAGGCGTGAACAGCGAAGAGCAGCCGCTGACGCCGATCCAGGCGAAGTGCACCGTCGCCTACGACGACAACGGCAACTGGGTGCCGCAGCTGAGCATCGACGGATCGAACAGTTACAGCGACACCAGCGACGGCTGCAATGCTGTCGCGCTGTTCTTCACCTCAACCGACGACAGCATCATGGACTTCACCATCGCGTCGGTCATGACCGAGAAGAGCACCTCGGGCGTGTACTTCATGTTCCTGCCCGGTTCGTCGACCTATACGGGGTAATCGACGGATCGAGCAGGCCGATCCGTCGCGGCGATGGGCCGCGGCGGATCGGCGCATCGTCGCAGAAGGACGCTCATCGCAGATCGACGGCGTCGGGGAACAGCGGGTGTCCCGGTCCGCCGTGCCCTGGTTCGCCGTGCATGGCCTTGCTCAGTCCAGCGCCAAGGGGAGCTTGGCCAGCTCCTTCGGCTCCAGCTTCTGCAGCCCGCCGTCATATACCCGCCCCTCGCCCAGCAAGTCGTCCTGGGCAATGGCGTCAAGCTGTGGCCGCACCCGATCCGGCAAGGCCGGCTTACCGGCCAACCGCTCGTGCGGCAGTGGCGTGGGATACATAGCCAGGCAGGCGTTGACGACGGTGGCCTGGCTTCGGCTACGGATGAAGCGAAACGGCCGACCGCTGTTCGGATCCGAGCGCCCCATGCAGGTGCACACGACAGGGGCGCCTCGGGTTGCTCCTGGTCGTACCAGCGCTTGCGGCTGCGGCACAGACAACGCTCCGGCACCCCCGGGCTCGACCTTCGGCGAGCTGAGCGGCCAGCGTGGCATCGGCCTCCCGGGACACCCACGAATAATCGGCGGTCTTCCAGGGCACCCATGCCACATCGGTGATCGGTGTTCCTGATCGCTGTCTCTCCTTACACTGCCGCAATGCCTTCCCCGCCCGTGATCGACGGTGTCTCCGCAAGTCGTTTCCAGTTGCCGCCCGGCCCGTGGCCGACGGTACTGGAGGCGCTGTGCGCGTGTTTTCCGAGGGTCGAACGTAGCCTCTGGTTATCGCGCTTCGCGCGTGGGCGGGTGCTCGATGCCGCGGGCGAGGCGCTGCATGTCGAGGCGCCGTATCGCGTCGGCGCCGACATCCATTACTACCGCGAAGTCGTCGATGAGCCGCTGCTGGCCGTGGAGGACACCCTCCTGCATGTCGATACGGACCTCATCGTCGTCGACAAGCCGCACTTTCTGCCGGTGGTGCCGGGCGGCGGTTACGTCACGCAGACGCTGCTGGCGCGGCTGGTCCGGCGCTTCGGCGACATCGGCATCGCGCCGCTGCATCGGCTGGACCGGCTTACCGCTGGGGTGGTGCTGTTTTCGGCGAATCCCGCCACGCGTGCGCGGTACCAGGCGTTGTTCCGCGAACGCGCCATCGAGAAACGCTACGAGGCGATCGCGCCGCCGCTGCCGTCGCACGCGTTCCCGCTCGAACGCCACACGCGACTGGCGCGCGGGGAGCCCTTCTTCCGCATGCGCGAAAGCGAGGGCGTCCCGAATGCGCTGACCCGCATAGACGTGATCGAGCGCGGCGAGCATCTCTGGCGCTATGCGCTGCAGCCGGTGACCGGCCGCAAGCATCAACTGCGCGTGCACATGACGGCACTCGGCACGCCGATCGAAAACGACCCGCTGTATCCAAGCCTGCGCGATGAAGCAGAGGGCGTGCTTGACCGCCCGCTGCAGCTGCTGGCCCGTTCGCTGGCATTCGTCGATCCACTGGATGGCCGGCGGCGCTCATTCGAAAGCCAGCGATGTCTGGGGAGTGTGTCGTCGTTGCCGACGTCGCTTTGACGTGTCGACCGCCGGAGGTTGCAGCCGCCGGCTTCGACTCGGAAACATCGACACCTGCTGTCTACTGCTCACCTGCGGAGAAAGTGGCCCAAAAGACCGGTTGAGGGCGTGTGCGCAGAGAAGATGACACTCATGAAATATCAATGGCTTGCGAAAGAAAGTGGGCGTAATGTTCTTTCCATCCTGTTCTTCCTAGGAGTCCTGGTCGCAGTCTAAGGCTACGAGACGCGGAAATTTTAGCGTGTGAGTCACCGAGGTGCTTTTCTCCGGGCAGAATTTAACGCTAATATCTTCTGGTGGATAGATGCCAATCTGAAGCCGGGAGGTGGCTGTGGCAGCATACGGAGATAAGCCTAAACGGCAATTGATCTGTTTAAGCAATACTTTTGAAGTTAGTCCTGCAACTGCAAGCTATTGCGCTGGATTCGAGCTGGAAAAGTGGAGATGTAGTGCGCTTGCCGATCATCTGATGGAATGGATAGCAGATTATGCCCTGAGGGAAGACGAACTTGATGTCACTCATGGGAATATGTATGTGCGCCTTAAGGAGGCTGCTGCGCGCGTTTATAAGAGCGATAACTATAAGCGGCGAGGTGAGATTGGCGAAATAGCGCTTCACGCGATATGCCGTGATTTCTTCGACACAATTCCCATTGCTCCAAGGGTTTTTTATTTGACATCTTCTAATGATGTCGTTAAATCATTTGATATGGTTCATGTGCGCTACGTAAACAGGCAAAATTTTGAGCTTTGGCTTGGAGAGTCAAAACTCTATGAGGACTCCTCTGCAGCGATTAGCGCTGCAATTGAATCTGTTAATTCTCATATAGATCAGGGCTTTTTGAATCATGAAAAATTGATTCTCGGGCCACAAATATCTAAATCAATTCCTCATTATAAAAAGATCAGGGATATTTTTTCCATCCAGTCGTCTCTTGATGAATTATTCAAGAATACAGTTTTTCCAGTTCTTGTGATGGCTGATAGCCCTGCCGTCAAGAATGCCAAGAATCACAGCAATGAATACAGTACAAGCGTTTCGCAGGAACTTTCAGTATTAAAACAAAAAATCGAAAGTTCAGGCCTGCACCAGAAAATAAAAATTGTTGTAATTTATTTACCGCTAGGTTCAAAGAATGAGCTATCGGCCGCTTTCGATAAAAGACTCAAAGGGATTTCGCCATGAATGCATCAGGGGTTAAATGGGAAGAAGTTGGGCTGTTGACTGGAAATGAATTGAAAAAGAAAGTTTTCTCAATAATCCAGGCTGTTTCCGTTAGGGCTAAAAGCGAATACGATGCTCCGGATGTCATGGAGTCGGTTCCTCGTTTGTCTAATCTGATCGGATCTCGTGAAGAACTTCACGATTTTAAAGAGCCGTTGAGCGCGTTAGCAAGGGCAACTGGATTGTGGAATTATATAGATAAAGAGCATGCGGACCATTCCGATGCTTTACTCGCAGAAACAGTAACTGCGCCTGAGCTTAATGGAATTGTTTTGCACAGAGAGCAGATCGCTGTATTGAATGAGCTTCTTGCAGGTAGAAACCTAATTCTCAGTGCGCCGACGAGTTTTGGAAAGAGTTTACTAATAGACGCTCTGCTTGCATCTGGGAATTATAGTCGAGTCGCAATTGTCCTGCCAACAATCGCATTACTAGATGAGTTTAGGCGCCGACTGCGACGCCGCTTCCAAAATAAGTTCAATGTTGTAATGCATCCAAATGACAATTCTTCATCAGAAGAGCCCACCATATTTTTAGGGACTCAAGAGAGACTGATTAATAGAACTGATCTCGGATCGCTTGACTTAACTGTTGTCGATGAATTCTATAAGCTGGACCCTGAGAGGCGTGATGAGCGAAGCGTTACACTTAATGCGGCAGTATATAAATTACTTGGAAAGTCTCGGCAGTTCTTTTTTCTTGGCCCTAATATTGATGGGGTTCAGGTTTCCTCGGGCGGCCGCTGGAGTTTTGAGTTCATTCGAACTCGATTTTCAACGGTTGCTGTTGACACTTACGACCTTAAAGGGGTTGAAGATAAAACTCAGAGGCTCTTCGATGAGATTGCTGATGAAAAAAATTGGCCAGCATTGGTTTTTGTATCATCACCAGATAAGGCAAATAAGTTGACAAAAGATGCTGCCGAAGGTATGGCTGTTTCAGATCATGGCGCCGATTTTTCGGTCTGGCTTCAGGAGAACGTAGGGTCAGGATGGTTTCTTACAGATGCGGTGAAATATGGATTTGGAGTTCATCACGGCAGAATACCCCGTGCGATTGCGTCGCAGATGGTGCGCCTATTTAACAGGGGCGATCTGCCTGTTTTATTTTGCACTTCCACTTTGATTGAAGGAGTTAATACTGCTGCAAAGTCTGTTCTTATTTATGACAAAACAATCAGCCGAAGCAACTATGACTTCTTTACATTTTCAAATATAAAAGGTCGGGCTGGCAGGCTTGGGGAGCATCACGTCGGAAAAGTTTTTCTCTTCAATGCGCCTCCTAGCGAAGAGCTGATGGAGGTCGCGCCGACACTGTTTGGCGATGAAAAAGATGCGCCTGATGATTACGTTGTGCATTTGGATAGAATTGATACTACGAAGAGAACAGATGAGCGTGTGGAAATTTTGAAGAAAAACTTAGGACTTGATTCGGATGGTTTGAAAATTGCAGCTTCGATAGGTCTTGAAAAGTCAGCCGAATTGCGAGATCGGATAGATGAGGCGCTTCGGATGGGGGAATCCTTGGCGTGGTCGCAATATCCAAATTATGATCAAATCAAGGCGGTAGCTGAAGTGGTTTGCAAGGTTAAGCGGCCCAATGAGTTTGGGTGCTTTAGTTCGGCGCAGCTTGCTTTTTTTATCAACCAGCTTCGATCGGCAGATTCTATGAAGAATTTTCTTCTGGAATATGATCGGCGGTACCAAGGACAATTTGCGAGCCACGATAACATATTTAAATTTCTGAGGTCTTGTGAATACGGGCTTCCTCAGGTATTTTCCGTGGTAGAAATTTTCGTTAAACGCTATTATCCGGATACGGACTATAGCTTATTCTTGCATGGCATCAGTCGGTGGTTCAGGCAGGAAGAATTGAAAAATCTGGACGAAGAAGGAATTCCAATTCAGATATCTGAGCGATTCATTAAGTCAGAGGATTCAAAGGAAGCGTTAGTAAACAGACTAATTCTCGCTGCTTTTGATTCGAAAAGTGGCCTGAGCAACTTTGAGCGTAGTTGGATAATTTCAGCCCTCGATCTTGAAAGTCCGCAGCACTCTTCTATTTAAACATGGTTGAGAACATCCATGAAAGATCAGTGGCGTATGGATGAAAATGGGTGTTCCAGTTTTTGTCCCGGTTTTCTGTGGCTGAGGACACCCACGAAACATCAGCAAATTGCGAAAAAAGTGGATGTCATGGTCGTGCCGTCGATGGTAGCCGCGAACGGGCTCAAACCAAGCGAGCCCCCTTCTGTGCCGGCCCATCCGGCCCTTCGATTCCCTGGGTTTGCGTCGGCAGTTGGAGGCTCTGCTGCAGCACTTGCTGCTGGTTGATGACCGCCACGTTCTCGCTGCTTTGCGACAGCTTTTGTGCCGCCAGCTCGCGCACGTCGCCCACCGCTGTTCGCGCCCACTCCGTCGACAGGTTGGCCGTGTCGGACATGCCGACCTTCATGCCGTCGGGCGTGAACTTCGCCGCCCCGATCGTCTCCAGGCCGCGTTCGCGGGCCTTCTCCACCAGGCCGCCCGCGAGTTGCCGGTCGATCTCGTCCGGGTCTCGGCCAAGCGCCTTGTCGCGTTCGTTCACGGTGCGCAGCAACGCGGCGAACATGGCGTGGTTCTGATGGGCGGGGCTGTCGAGCTGCGTCACGCCGGGCCGCTCCTGCCCGCCCTCCTGCCCGGGCGCAGGCTGCGCTTCGTCCGTCCCGCCGCCACGCGAGCCCGGGGCGGATGCCGGCGGCGCCGACATGCGCGCGGCGGCTTGCGTCTCGTCATGCGACAACCCGGCCCGGTTCGCTTCCCGTTGCGCCTGCGCCTGCTCGTCGCGCTGCTGCGTGCTGGGCGCCGCTATCTCGCGTGGCTCGCCTTTCAGCGCTGTCTCGACGCGCTGGATGTCGAGAGCCATGGTCGTGGCCGCGACGCGCACCACGCCGTCACCCTCGATCTGGAGGTGCTGGATCGGCGTGTTGATGTCGTAACCGCCGGCGGGGCGAGGCTCCAGAGCCAGCGACGTGGCTGCGGCGCTGATGCCCTGCGCTTCGCGCGTTCCCTTCACGGCCTGATACGCCGCTTCGAACCGTTCCGGGTTGGGGTTTACCCCATTGTCGAGGTAGATCTGGCGCAGATTTGCGCGGTCCTGCTGTTCCGGCGTGAGCGGCTGCCATTCCGGCATGGCGGCCAGCTGCGCCCGGTGCTGCTCCAACGCCGGCAGCAGGCGCTCGCGCGTCGTTTCCAGCTCCAGCGCGTAATTGGAACTTGCCGGGGCGCCCTCGTGCGACCACTGCCCTTGAGCGTCGCGCACGTATTGCTTGCCGTTCGAGGCTTCCAGGGTGTTCGGGTTCAGCGCCGTCTGGACGGACATCGGGACCTCGCCGAACTGATCGAAGCCGTTGCGCTTGTGCCCGATCTCATACTGCGCAGCCAGGGCGGCCGATCCGCGCGCGATGTTATCGTCGATGATCTGCGAGGCCTGGCGGTTCAGCTCGGCGGCGCGCTCCGGCGACGCGGTGTCGGGAATCAGTCGATTCGGCGATTGGGGATCGGCCGGATCGACCTGCTCGACACGGATGCGTGCCCACTCGCCGCTCTGTGCCTCGAAGCGCCACGGGCTGCGCCGGTCACTCGGCGCATCGCTCGCGTTGGCCGGCAGCTCGAAGGGGTTGCGCGGGTCCACATTGCCGATTGCCTGGCCGACGGCCTCCACGCTCGCAAGGTAGCTCAGCTCGCGCGCCTTGTCCGGCAGCGCGGAGAAATTCTGTCCACGCACCTGGTCGACGCCATCGTCCCGCAGGTCGGCCTTCAGGTCCTCGCGGATCCACTGCCGACCGGTGAACTCCCAATTGATTCCTTCGCGATCGGTCTGGTGGACGATCCGCTCCTTGTCCAGCCACTTCGCGCCGCGATCGAAGGCTTCCGTCAGCAGGTAGGCATCGGCGACCGCGAGTGCTACCCCTGGGCCACCACCCAAGCCGACCGCCGCCGGGGTGAACACCGCAGCCGCGCCACCCACACTGCGCGCTGAGAGGTGCGTTGCTTCCGAACGGACGGCTGCAAGATTGTCTTGATCGATGGCTGTGCCGATCCGCTCGCCAGCCTCCTTGGCATCATAGGCGGCCGCCGCGAGACCGATGCCAGCGATGCCCGCTGTGGCGCCCACGCGGCCCAGTGGGGGCAGCTCTAAGCCGGGGATCGGCGCACGGGCGGCTGGCGCGCTGCCTCGAACGGCCACGTCAATGGTGGCAGCACCTTCGGAACGAATGGCTACACCCTCTTGGACTTTCAACTCTTTATGCTGTTCTAGCAATCGAGCCTGCGTGTCCGCACCCATGTTCGGAATATCGCGCACGTGTCCAGGCAAGTCGCGATGCCATTTTACCTGCTCGTCCCAGCCCTCTCGCAACGCTTGCGTGATCGCAGGATCTTTGAGCCGAGAAAAGCGCGCTTCTTCGAGCACTTGCCCAGGCGGGCGAGAATCAGTGCGACTGTCGTAAAGTTCGGAGCCCTCACGACTAAAGATGCGAACGGGCACATCTGTATTGGCATGGATCGTGTCTAGACTTCCGGGTAGCTTGTCGTAGATCGCATCTCGCGCACCCTCCGGAACATAGCGTCCATAACCTCTCTTATCGAGGCTGCCCGTAAACCGTTGGTCAACCCCCAGTTCGCTTTCCAACTTTGGGGAGGCGACAACGCGGATTTCGACGTCATACCCCTTCGCGCGCAAATCCGGGATCAATTCCTCGGAAGCCCATTGACCATTGCTCAGCGTAGTATCAAACACAAGATTCTTTTTCTGCACCGAGCTTTTCTCAAGCAATTTGTCGGCAGTCTCGCTCGCAAAAAAGTGCGTCTTCCCTGACCAATCGTATGGGTACTCGTTGCGAAATTTCGCCAAACGCGGGTCTTGCTCACGCAGCGCATCGGGATCGATGGTGACGACATCGCCGCCCAATTCGATGCGAGCCCGTTCAGCCAGGGTGCCCTTGCCGGCACCCGGTTGGCCTCCCAAGATGATGGCTTTGGGCCTCTCCTGAGGCGTTGCATCAGTGAAATTTGGATCCGCCAGAACTCTTTCTTGAAAAATTCGGTCTCGAACCTCTTGTGGAAGTTCATCAGCCTCATTCGCCATGGCCGACCTCGTGCTTCCTCGCATCGAAATACGCCATCAGCTCTTTCATCTTCCATGACCCGGCTGAGCGGCTGTGGAGCATCAGCAGCTCTTTTTTGTTCGCCTGCTCAATTGCGACTGGATTGGCAGATTCAACCGCGAGCGCCAATTCACCGCGGGCCTGCTGGATAAAGTCTTCCAGACAACCTTCAATCGCCCAGATGGCCTGCTCAAATAGCGGTGTGCCCTTAAATGGCTTGACCACGACACCGATCAGCTCGCTCTGAATTTTCTGGATGTGCTCGGGGTAGTCCCTGAGTCGTTCCACAAGTCCGTGCGGAACAGGCGGGGCGGGCAAGCCGTTAGGCAGTGTGGCAGGCACCTCGTTATCGGTCACAGCGTCAACTCCTTGCGATACCCCAGCGGGGATTTGATGGGTCGGGTGCGGTCAAACTTTCCCACCAAGTGCCCTATGGCTGCAACGGAATGATTGCAACATTCGCTTGGCGCGCAGCAAACCGGGACACCCATCATCCCGAGTCCGCCGAATGCAGATCGCACCCTGTTTCCTCTCGCCAACCCACCCCCATTGCACTAAATTGGTGCAATGCCACCCCCCGCCGACCCCTTCCTGCCCGTCGCCGAGCCCCACCCCCTCGACGCCCTCGCCACGCCCGTGGCCTGGTGCGAAGACGACGGGCGGATCGCAGGCGTGAATCCCGCCCTGGCGCGGTGGCTGGCGGTGAGCCCCAAGCGCTTGCCCGGCCTGCCTTTGGCGGCGCTGGAGGTGGAGGGCGAGCGCTTGGCGGGGGCCCTGGCCTCGCCGGCGGGGGACGACGATCTGCGGTTGCGGCGGGTGCCGTTGGCGTTCCCGGGGTTGGGGGAGGCGCAGTACGCGGATCTGTTGTTGTCGCGGCGGGCCGGGGGCGGGTGGTGGCTGGAGGCGCATCCGGTGGCGGAGTTTCCGGGCGAGGACCCGGCAACGGTGCTGCCTCTGGCGCTGTCGGCGGCGCTGCGCGGCTTGGCGCATGAGCTGCGCAATCCGCTGGCCGGGCTGAAGGGTGCGGCGCAGTTGCTGGCGCGGCGCGTCGATGGCGAGGCGCGGGAGCTGACCGGGCTGATCGAATCGGAAGTGGCGCGGCTGACCGCGCTGATCGACCGGCTGCTCTCGCCGCAGCCGGCGCGCGCGCACGAGGCGCTCAATATTCATGAGGTGCTGGAGCGGGTGCTGCGCCTGGCCGAGGCCGAGGCCGGCTGGGCGGTGAAGCTGGCCCGCGATTACGACCCCTCGCTGCCCGAGCTGCACGGCGACCCAGACCGCCTGACCCAGGCGGTGTGGAACCTGGTGCGCAATGCGATCGAGGCCGGCGCCGGCAGCGTGAGCCTGCGCACGCGCATCGAGCACGGCGTGCGCATCGGCGACGCCACGCATGCGCGCGCGCTGCGCCTGGAGATTTCCGACGACGGCCACGGCGTGCCGGAATCGCTGGCGGAGCAGTTGTTCCTGCCGCTGGTGTCCGGCCGTGCCGAGGGCACCGGGCTGGGGCTGGCGCTGGCGCAGCAGGTGGCGCGCGAGCATCGCGGCTCGCTGGGCTACCGCTCGCGGCCGGGGCATACCGTCTTCACCCTGTTGCTGCCGTTCCCGCCGCTGCCAGCGCCCGCGGACGGCGAGGCGGCGCCATGACCCGAAGGAAGCACGACATGCAGGAGCGGCAACCCACCGAACGGCAGGCGCAGGGCGCGCGGGTGTGGGTGGTGGACGACGACCGCGCGGTGCGCTTCGTGCTGGCCACCGCGCTGCGCGAGGCAGGCTTCGAGGTGACCGGCTTCGACGCCGCGCAGGCGGTACTCGACGCGCTGGACGACGCGCAGCGCGATGCGCGCGAGCCCGAGCTGCTGTTCACCGACGTGCGCATGCCCGGCGACGACGGGCTGGTGCTGCTGGAACGGGTGAAGCAGCGCCTGCCGCAGCTGCCGGTAGTGGTGATGAGCGCCTACACCGACATCGCCAGCACGGCCGGAGCGTTCCGCGGCGGCGCGCACGAATATCTGTCCAAGCCGTTCGACCTGGACGTGGCGGTGGAGCTGGCCGAGCGCGTGCTGCAGACCGCGCATGCCGCGCCCGAGGCGCCGCCACCGCCGCAGGAGACGGTAGCCGAGGATGCGCTGATCGGCGAAACGCCTGCGATGCGCGCGCTGTTCCGCGCCATCGGCCGGCTGGCGCAGGCGCCGCTGTCGGTGCTGGTGACCGGCGAGACCGGCACCGGCAAGGAGCTGGTGGCCCGCGCGCTGCACCACGAGTCGCCGCGCGCGCGCAAACCCTTCGTCGCGCTCAATACCGCGGCCATTCCCGCCGAACTGCTGGAAAGCGAGCTGTTCGGCCACGAGGCCGGCGCCTTCACCGGCGCGGCCAAGCGCCACATCGGGCGCTTCGAACAGGCCGAGGGCGGGACGCTGTTCCTCGACGAGATCGGCGACATGCCGCTGCCGCTGCAGACCCGGCTGCTGCGCGTGCTGGCCGAGGGCGAGTTCTTCCGCGTGGGCGGGCGCGAGCTGATCCGGGTGGATGTGCGGGTGATCGCCGCCACCCACCAGCCTCTGGAAGTGCTGGTGGCCGAGGGCCGGTTCCGCGCCGACCTGCTGCACCGCCTGGACGTGGTGCGCCTGCGCCTGCCGCCGCTGCGCGAGCGGCGCGAGGATATCCCGCTGCTGGCCGAACGCTTCCTGCTGGCCGCGGCGCAGAAATTCGAGGCGCCGCCCAAGCGCTTCGCCCCGACGGCGCTGGCCCGGCTGCAGGCCTGGCCGTGGCCGGGCAATGTGCGCGAGCTGGAAAACCTGTGCTGGCGGCTGGCTGCGCTGGCGCCGGACGAGACCATCGTCGATGCCGAACTGGCGCTGCACCTGGGCGGCGGCGCGGGTGCAATCGGCACGCCCCCGGGTCAGAGCGCCATCGCCGAAGGCAGTACTGCTTCCGCGTCGCCCACCGCCGGCCCGGCCGACTGGGAAACCCCGCTCGCGGCCTGGGCCGCACTCGCCCTCGCCGAAGGCCGCGACCAACTGCACGCCGAAGCCCGCGCCCGCTTCGACCAGGTGCTGCTGGACGCCGCGCTGGCCCATACCGGCGGCCACCGCTCCGAGGCCGCGACGCGGCTGGGACTGGGGCGCAACACGCTGACCCGCAAGCTGGGGGCAGGCAGGAAGAAGCGCGGCGCATGAGGCCTGCGGCTCGCCGCATGTTGCAGGCTGCATGCCGGGTCTGCGGGATACAGCGGTGCGCCCACACGCAGCCCGCATCGGCTACGCTCGACCGCACTTCCCTCACAACCCTGCCTGCCGCCATGAAGACACGTACGACCGTCCGCATCGCCACCGCCGGCGCCTTCAGCGCCCTGCTCGCCGCCTGCTCCAGCACCCCGCCGCCGAAGCCCGCCCCGGCGCCGGCGGCGGTGCATCAGCTGCGGGCAGCGACGGCCAACATCGCGCCGGCCTCCGGCACGTTGGTCAGCGGGCGCTTGAACATCGAGGCCATCGACGGCGGCGTGCGCATCCGCGGTGAGCTGGGCGGCCTGGGCCGCGGCACCCAGCATGCGATCCACGTGCACGAGCGCGGCGACTGCAGCGCCGCCGACGGCAGCAGCGCCGGCGGGCACTTCAACCCCACCAATGCGCTGCACGGCCGCGCGGGCCAGGGCCCGCACCATGCCGGCGACATGGACAATCTGCGCGCCGACGCCAACGGCGTGGCGCAGGTCGACATCCACCTGCGTGGCGTGGTGCTGGGCGGCGGCGCGCCCGTCGATGTCCTGGGCCGCGCGATCATCGTGCACGCCGCGCCCGACGACTATTCCAGCCAGCCCAGCGGCAACGCCGGCGCACGCATCGGCTGCGGCGTGATCGAGGCCAAGCGCTACTGACACGCCACCCGGCTGCGGGCGGCACTGCAGGGCCTGGCCGCAAGCCCGGCTCCGCAGGACAGCCGGACATGCGATGCCGGGTGGTCAGGCCCGGCGCAGGACGTCGCGCGGGTCGGGCGCCGCGCTGCAGTCCACATCGCGCACGTCCACGCCGTGCGCCGCCAGCACCGCACCCAGTTGCCGGCGGCGCGCTTCGAAATGACCGAACCCGCGGGTGATGCGTCCCGCGTCCGTCTCCTCCGGCGCATAGCGCCGCCGCCATGCGCGTTCGTCGAAGCGCGCGATGCGTACCGTGCCGTCGAGATGGTGCAGCAGGGGTTCGGGCGGGGCATCCAGCCAGACCTCGCGGCCGGGCGCCAGCAGCGCCGCTTCCAGCAGCGGCCACAGCGGACCCAGGCCGGCATGTTCGTACTGCAGCGACATCATCGCCGCCAGGTCGTGCAGGGTGAGGTAGCGGGCATGTTCCACCTCCGCCGCGAAGCGCGCCTGAACCGCCAGCGCGGTGGCGGCGTGGGCCATGCCGTGCTCCAGCAGGTCGCGCTCGCACTGCAGCGCCGCCTGCAGCACCGCGGCACTGTCGCCCAGCAGCGCGAACGGCAGCAGGCGCAGCGGCCCGCCGTGCAGCTCGGGCTCGGCACGCAGGGGCTGCGGCAGGGTGCCGTCGGCATTGGCGCCGAAGACGATCAACCGCGGTGCGCCGTCCACGGCGCGCGGCGCGCGCGCATGCAGCTCGGCCAGGCGGCGGTGCATGGGCCAGCCCGGGCGCAGCAGTTCGGCCGGGTCGAAATGCGCGGCGGCCAGCACCAGGTCCAGGCGCGCGGCGTCGGGCGCGTGGCGGACCAGATCCGCGGCGATCCGCTCCACCAGCTCCGCGGCTTCGTCCTGGCCCAGCCCGGCGCGGTCGGGCTGCGTGCCGGGGCGCAGCTCCAGGCACAGGGCGCCGAACACGGCGGGGGGCAGATCGTCGGCGGGTGCGCGCGGCAGCGCGGGCAGCAGGTGCATTGCGTGAGGTCCGGCTCGAAAGCCGACCATTATCCCGCCTGAACGCGCGCGGACAATTCGACACCGCCGCCACATCGGCGACGCGCTGCCGGGCCGTCATGCAACCGATTGATAAGCAAGGAAAAGCGACGCTCGCGACGGTCTGCCGTCTGTGGACGGTTCCAGTGCGGAGTTGTCCAGCAGCCCGGCCCGCCGTCGCCGACTGTCGCGCCGTCCTGCGTGCGGGACATGGTCCCATGCGCACGCCCACGATCCCGCCCGCGGCGACGATGCAACCCTCGCGGCGTCCCGCAGGGGCCGGTCGGCAGCGCCCGGGCACGGCCCGATCCGGGCACATTCGGTTCAACACTCCAATACGGAGGCGTACACTCCGACAGGCGCGTCTCCTTCCGGGGAGCCCGCTGCCCGTCCCGTTCCCTCCGATCCGCGCCGCCTGCACCGGCCACCGCCGGGGCCTGCGCCGCGATCCGCCCATCCTTCCGCGAGGTGCCCGATGCTGCATGGCCGTCCCGTCGCCGTTCTTGGCGGCGTCCGCATTCCCTTCTGCCGCCAGAACACCGCGTATTCCGACATTGGCAATCTCGGCATGTCGGTGCGCACCCTCGGCGCGGTGGTCGAGAAATTCGGCCTGCAGGGCCAGGTCCTCGGCGAAGTGGCGATGGGCGCGGTGCTCAAGCACAGCAGCGACTGGAACCTCGGCCGCGAGGCGGCGCTGTCCTCCGGTCTGTCGCCGCTGACCCCGGGCATCACCCTGCAGCGCGCCTGCGGCACTTCGCTGGACACCATCATCACCGTCGCCAACAAGATCGCCGCCGGGCAGATCGAGGCCGGCATCGGCGGCGGCTCGGACACCACCTCCGACCCGCCGATCGCGCTCAACCCCAAACTGCGCCGCCGGCTGATGTCGGTGTCCACCGCCAAGACCGCGATGGACCGCCTGGCGCGCTTCACCCGCGGCTTCTCGTTCGCGGAGCTCAAGCCCGAGTTCCCCGGCGTGGGCGAGCCGCGCACCGGCAAGTCGATGGGCCAGCACTGCGAGGACATGGCCAAGCAGTGGAACATCGGCCGCGAGGAGCAGGACGCGCTGGCCTACGCCTCGCACCAGAAACTGGCCGCGGCCTACGAGCGCGGCTTCTTCGACGACCTGGTGGTGCCGTTCCGCGGCGTGAACCGCGACAACATCCTGCGCGCCGACACCACGCTGGAGAAGCTGGCCACGCTCAAGCCGGCCTTCGACAAGACCTCCGGCCGCGGCACGCTGACCGCCGGCAATTCCACCCCGCTCACCGACGGCGCCTCGGCCTGCCTGATCGCATCGGATGACTGGGCCGCCGCGCACGGGCACGAGGTGCTGTGCCACATCCGCGACGTGCATGTGGCCGCGGTCGACTTCACCCACGGCGAGGGCCTGCTGATGGCGCCCACCGTGGCCGTGGCAGAGATGCTCAAGCGCAACGGCCTCACCCTGCAGGATTTCGACATCTACGAAATCCACGAAGCGTTCGCCGCGCAGGTGCTGTGCACCCTGCGCGCGTGGGAAAGCGCCGACTACTGCCGCGAGCGGCTGGGCCTGGATGCGCCGCTGGGCAGCATCGACCCGGCGAAGATGAACCCGGTGGGCTCGTCGCTGGCCGCGGGCCATCCGTTCGCCGCCACCGGCGCGCGCATCGTCGCCACCGCCGCCAAGCAGCTGAAGGAACGCGGCGGCGGGCGCTGCCTGATCTCGATCTGCACCGCGGGCGGCATGGGCGTGGTGGCCATTCTGGAGCGCTGATCTGGAGCGCTGATCTGGAGCGCTGATCTGGGGTGCTCACCTGAGGCACTCAGCTGTCGCGCGGACCCGCAATGCTGGCCCGCGACGCCCACCGAACCGGCTCCGACATGCGTACCGTGCTCAAGCGCCGGCCGAAAGGCCGGCGCTTTTTTTGTGCGCGCATCAACCCCGTTCCGAGCACTGGCGCGTCTTCATTCCCCGGGCGCCGCACTGCCGCGGCTGTACTGCATCCAATCCGGGGAGGTCCACACCATGCGCAAGACACGCACCGCCGTCGCCATCGCCATCGCCATCCTGCTGCCGCTCGCGTTCGGCGGCTGTGCGAGGGAACCCGAATACGCAGCGGCGGAAGCCAGTTTCGAGGCCGCAGAGGCCGATGCCGCCGTCGCGATGGCCGAGCCCATGGAGGAGGTGTCGAGGCAGCGCGCCGAGTTGCCGCAGGCGCGCTTCGAAGCCAAGGGCGTCGACGCCGCCAAGCCCATGGCCCCGGCGGAGGACATCGCCACCGATACCCGCCCCACACCCGACCAGCTCAGCTCCAGCGCAGCCACCTACGAAGACGGCAGGCGCCGTTTCGTGCGCACCGCCCAGGCCCAGTTCCGGGTGAAGGACGTCTACCGCTCGGCGCTGGCCATCGAGGACGTGGCCGCGGCGCAGGGCGGTTTCGTGGTCGACAACACCATCGATACCCAGACCCAGTCCGTGCAGCGTCGCCCCGCCGGCGAAGGCAAGCTGATCGAACTGGCGGAATACACCGTGCACGGCCGGCTCAGCGTGCGCGTGCCCAGCGCGAACGCGCAGGCGTTCCTGCGCGCGATCGCGAAGGAAATGGAGTTCCTCGAGCGTCGCGCGTTCCAGGCCAACGACGTGCAGTTCGAACTGCTGCGCCGGGAACTGCAGCGCCGCCGCGAGGAACTGGCCCAGCAGCAGCTTGGCGAGATCGCCGCTGCCCCCGGGCGCAGCGACCGCCGCGCCGATGTGGTCGCCGCGCGCAGCGGCGCCATGCAGCAGCGCGACGAGGCCCTGGTGGCGCAGAAGCAGTACGAGGACAAGATCGAGTTCGCCACCATCGACCTCAACCTGCACCAGCTGCCGAAGATCCGCCAGACCGAGCTGACCGACGTCGATGCGGTGTTCCGCGCCAACGGCCCGGGCTTCTTCAGCCGCCTGGGCGAATCGCTGCGGGTGGGCTGGTACGGGGTGCAGAATTTCGTGCTGTGGCTGCTGCAGGCCTGGCCGGCGTGGCTGCTGCTGGGCGCGGGTGCCTACGGTTACCGCCGTTGGCTGCGCGCACGCCGCGCGCGCAGGACGCCGCCGCCCGTGCCGGCGCGGGAGGGTTGAGTCGGAGAGGCAGTCGAGCGCGCCCCCCCACGTCTCGGATACTCCCTCGACGCATCCGGACTCGGCCCCGACATCCCGTCGTCGCAGACGGCGGCGGCCTGCCGGAGACCACCGCCGTCCGTCCGTTGGCCGGCGGGCCTGTCGCTCCGAGCGACGACGCGACGGTCGCGCCCGGGCCAGCGCCAAGGCATCTGGATCGCGATTGAACGGATTGCCGTCGGCGGCCCGGGGCCACTGGGCCGAACGCCGGCGATGGGGTACAAGGCCTCACCACCCAGGGCGCGAGCGCGCGAGCGAGGACATGGCATGAGCATCCCGAACCCCGCCCACATGCTGAGGGACCACGTCAACAACCAGGTCAACGGCTACGTGCGCGAACTCGACGGCTTCCTGCGCGAGCGGGGCATGATCGGCCAGGACGAGAGTTCGCGGAACATGTCGGGCGACATCGACGCCGTGCGCCACGCCTACGTGCTCGGGCGCCTGACCCAGGATTACAACTACCAGATCGCCAAGGTCATCGGCAATGAACACGAGCGGCGCAATCCCAATCCGCCCGACCAGCAGCGCATGGACTACCACAACAACGACATGGGGGCCCGCTACGGCAACCAGGTCATCAACGACGGGCATCGCAATCCCCTGCAGCCGGGCGAGACGCTTCAGGAGCGGCTGTTCGAGCGCGTCCTGCAGGGCGCGCGGACCGGGGAATTGATCACCGACCCGAGCCAGACCCGTCCCCGTATCGGTCCGCTGCGTTCGGACGCAGGCGATGGAGTGCAGATGGCCTCGACCGATCCCGCGCAGGATCCGCGCCAGCAGGGCACGCTCGACGCGCTGCGACGCACGCCCGGCATGCAGAACGAACAGCACGACCCCAGAGCCGTCGCCGCGCTCACGCTCGCCTCCGCAGAAAGGAACTGGACGTCGCCCGACTTCGCCGGCAAGACCGCCGACGGCGGTGGTTTCCTGGCCCGGGGCGATCGCCTCGACAGCCCGACGGCCGAGATCGTCAAGGTGGCCCCCGAGCGAATGCAGTGGCCCGAAGCGGTCTCCATGGCGCGCATGGAAGGACTGGAGACGCAGCGCAACCTGACGATGGCGGCCGCGCCCGCGCAGACGCCCCTCGAGAATCCGGCGCAGACTCTGGAAGCGCGCGGCATGGCCCGTGCCTGAGCGCCGCGGCGCGTCGCCCGACGCGGGTATGGGCGACGACGCCTCCCGCCGGCGCGGCGCACGGCGGCATCCGGCGGGATCCCGGCTTCGCCGAGGGCGATCCCGCACGGAGGTTGGCACGGCACTGGCCCGCCCGTACACTCCACCGCACAGTACCGGGTAGGGGATACGCAGCGCACATGGCATTGCCTGCTTCCATACAGGCAGGAACGCGAGTGTCCGTCGGCCCGCTGCGGATCGATCTGGCGCGGGCCATCGTGACCGATGAGCATGGCGGCCCCAGCGGCCTGACGCCGCGCGCCGAGGAATTGCTGCTGCTGCTGTGCCGCAACGCCGGCAATCTGGTCTCGCGCGAGGAGATCCTCGACACGGTGTGGTCGGGGACGGTGGTCGAGGACGCGGCCATCACCAACTGCATCTGGCAGATCCGCAAGGCCTTCGGCGACCAGGGCAAGCACCTGTTGCAGACCCGCCCGCGGCGCGGCTATCTGCTGAGCCTGCCGCCCGGCGCCTGGCTCGGCGACGACGTGCCCGAGCCGCCCGCCGGCCCGGTACCGGCCTCCGGCACCGCGGATCCGCCCTCGCGCCCCGCTCCGGTCCAGGCCCCACGCTGGTTCTGGTTGTTCGCCGCCGCGCTGCTGATCTTCAACATCTCCGTGTATCTGTGGCTCTGGCCCAGCACCCAGCGGGGCGGCGCGGCGGAACGTATCGCACTCGCGCCCTACTACGAGATCCGGCTCAGCGTGATCGCACCGGACCGGCTCGATGCACTGCGTGTCGACGTGCTGCGCACGGCCGCGATGGAGGCCTGGCTGCGCCAGGCGCGGGTGTGGACGATGAGCGGCGCGGCGCGCCGCGAGGCCTATGCCGGCGCCGCCCTGCACGTGGAGGTGGGCGACATGCGCGAGGACCGCGTGGCCGCGACCATCCGCCTCTCCGATGCCCGCAACATCCGCAGCATGGTCTTCCGCGGCCCGGTCAGCGGCCTCACCCCGGCCGTCGCCGACTTCATGCGCCAGCATCTGCCGCCGCCGGGTCGCGAGGCGACCCCGGGCGCCGAGGCCTATGTCGACGGCGTGGTGGCCGAGCAGCGGCTGCGGATCGACGAGGCTCTGGCCGCCTACGGCCAGGCCCTGGCCCTCTACCCGGCCATGCCCGAGGCGAAGATCGCCATCGCCCGGATCGACTTCGCCCAGGGGCGCTGGTCCGAAGCACGCGCCCGCGTGCGCGAGCTGGCCGAAGACGCCACCCTTCCCCAGCACCAGCGCTGCGAACTGAACCTGTTGCTGGCCGATGTGACCCCGTATGCCGGCCGTGGGGCCGCCACCCGCGACCGGCTGGAGACATGCGGGGATTGAGTGCGTCGCACGGATGCCCGGAGCGGGCGGAGCCGGAGGAGACGCGCCATGAGGTGCGGGCCATGCGACGGGTGTGCCATGCGACGGGTGCCCGGCTGCGTCCGCGCGCCAGGTGGCAGGAGGGTGTCTGGAGGACGCACGGTCAGCTTGCAGCACGCGCAGCTTCGGGGTGTCGGTTGGGGGCCGGTCTGGGGTGCCGTCGAGCGTCACCTTGGGCGCTTCCGCACCATACGCAGCATCGAATGTTCGTATGCTTGCCTGGAATTTCTGCCCCAACGCAGGATAAAGTGAAACTCCGGGCAGGTTCTGACATCTCGGACGATGTGACACACGTCTGTTTTTTTATCTCGATTCCTCTTGAAAAGCTCAGATTGCAAACGTGTGAAAGCCAGCAACTGATTGAATCGTATCGAATCTTTGAACCGAGACGGTTCCGAGACGCAACCGTGAGCACGGGGGGATGGTCCTCGACCACCGGCAATGCGACAAATTCCGTCACGCGACGGGGCAGTCGTGGGGCATCATCCGGTGGTGGACCGTTTCATCGTCCCACGCTGCCCCGCCGCAGATTGATTCGCATGACAGACGTACCGAACGGCAGATGCGGGCTCCGCGGAGCCCGGTTCCATCGGTGACGCGCCGAAGCGGCGGCGTCCCGGCCTCTGCCCGATCTACATGGAGTGAGCGATGATCGACGATGCGACCTACAGAAAACTGGCGACCGAGCTGGACGGGCTGCTGATCGGCAGCGGCGTCCTCGATCCCGGCGAAACCGCCGCGATGATCGGGCTCGCTCCCCACCTCGACGCGCTGCGCCAGGCCTACATCACCGTGCGCCTGTGCCATGTCAGCGGGCCCGAGACCGCGCTCAGGACGATGCGCACGCTTGAGGCCAACCACCGCCAAGGCTCGTCGATGCAGTCCGCGGTGGAGCACAACATCGCCGCCGGCATGGTCTGCGCCCGCCGCACCGAAGTGCAGAACGTGTTCGCGCCCGAGGAAGTGTTCTCTTGGGTGATGGCCCTGTTCTGCGGCAAGGGCCTGCTGCTGGTCCGTCCGGCCGATGTCGGCCTGCCCCGCGCCAGCGTGGACTACGCCCAGAGCGCCTGGGAGCGGGTCCGCTCGCACTACGGCCTCAAGCTCATCAACACCCGCGTGGGCGGCATGAAGTTCCATTCGGTCTGTCCAGCGCCCGCCGTAGCGGCCTGACCCGGCCCACGGCTTCGACTCTCCGCATCCGGACCCGGTGCGCCACAGCGCACCGGGTTTTCTGCGTCTGGCGGGCCATGGCTGTGGTGCTGCCGCCCATACCGGGCAGGTTCGATACCACGCGAGGGCACTGCTTCGCGTTTCGCGTCCCGCAAGCCGCTGGCGCATCAGGCCAGGATGCGGTCAGTTCTCCATCGTGCGGATGCCTTGGCATGCAGGAAACCAACCGCTTCTTTCTGTGGGTGAACCGCCTGCTCGCGCTGGGCGCGCTGCTGGGTCTCCTGCTGTTCGCCGTATTCGCGCTGTGGGGCTTCGGCTCCTCGTTCGTGCTGCCATACAGCCCGGATGTCGTCGTGCCTGCCGCAAAAACCGGCGCTCCCCCGGTCCGCGCCAAGCTCCGGGTCGCCAACGTGATCTCTCTGACCGGGACCACGTCGCGGATGATCGAATTGCGTACCGCGGAGCCCGCAGGCGGCAGCTCGCTCGGGCTCAAGGAGCCGAGTCATGGCGCGATACGCAATCTGCTGTTTCTCGGCGGCGACCCGGCAGAGCCTCGCTGGCTGTTCGACGATGCGGAAAAACTGCTCATCCGCGTGGAGCCCGTCTGCATGGACCGTGTTCCGCACTACCGCGACGCCTGCGCGCAGGCACAGAAGCGGACGCTTGCGGTGTATCTGGACGTGGTCGCCGCCGACACCAACCGCGACGGGATCATGGACAGACAGGACGGCATCGTCCCCGCCCTCGTGCACACCGACGGCAGCGGCTACACCCCGCTCGGCGACAACGTGGACAGCGTTGTGGATGTCACGGTCTCGCCCGATGGCACCCGGCTGAACCTGCTCGTGGAGAAGGCCGGCGCACTGCACGACCACGGCTACTCGCTCGCGGATTTCCGTCCGCTGTCCTCGCGCAAGATCGCCGACCTCGCGCGCTGAGCGCGCTCACGCCTGACGCGGGGCGCCACGCGCAAGCCTGGCGCGCCTCAGCGCGGCTGCAGCACCCAGGGCACGATCTCGCCGCCGACCGCGGCCAGGCTCCGCTCGAACGCCCGCGCCACGCTGGCGACATCGGTGGCCTCCGACGCGACCGCGCTCTCGAAACGCCGGGTCGCCACCACACGCTTGTCGCGGGCGCGGAGCAGGCGGGCCCCGATCACGATCTTCGCCTGCGGGGCGCCGGTGGCGGTGTAGTCGGATTCGAAGGTGCGCAGATCCAGCAGCAGCACGTACTCGGCGCCCACACCGTCGCCGCGGCGCGACACGCCGGGAAGACGGCCACTGTCGGCGAAGGCGCGGAGCAGCATGTCCTGCACCAGGTCCGGCGTGGAGCGCGTCCAGGCCGCCCCCTTGTACACCTGCACCTCGCCGGGCTCCGGGCGCACGAGGATGCGCGCCGAATCCACGGTGGTGTCGGCGTGGGGCCGCGGGATCGCCAGTTGCCAGTCCACCTGCGGCGTGTCCGCCGCGACCACGATCTGCGGTTGCGGGTCGAACAGGCGCAGGTCGCTGCGTTCGGGCAGGACACTGCAGCCGGCGAGCAGACCGGCGGCGAACACACAGGCCAGCGCGCGAACGGCGGCGCGCAGGCGATGCGCGGACGGACGGATGTCGGCGAAGCGGTTCATTTCGGCTCGAATTCCTTGGGCTGCTCACGCCCGAGCACGTAGCCGGCGGGATTGTCGTCGAAGCGCGCGCCGATCCGGCGGAGGTCGCGCACCAGCGTGCGCAGTTCTTCCAGGGTGGGGCCGATCTGCGCCAGGCCGTCCTGGGTGAAGTCGTTGAGCGGGCCGCGGTTCTCGGCGATCAGCGCGTTGGCGTTGCCGGCGGTGTCTTCCAGACGCTGCAGCGTGTTGTCCAGGCGCGCGATGATGCCCGGCAGCTTGTCGATCACCTCGCGGTCGATGTCGGTGAGCGCGGTGTTGGCGGTGTCCAGCGTGGTGTTGAGCTTGTCGCTGGCGATGCGCGCGTTGCGGATCAGCGTGCCGAGATCCTCGCGCTGGTCGGCCAGCGCACCGGTGGCGCTCTCGATGTTCTCGAGCGTGGCGTTGATGTTCTGGATGTTCTCGTCGCTGAGCACCTTGTCCATGCGCGCGACCAGGCGGTTGGCGGTCTCGGCGATGTTCTGCAGGGCCGACGCCTCGGTGAGGATGCGCGGCACCTCATCGCCGTTGTCGGCCCGCAGCGGCAGCGCGTCCGGGCTGCCTCCGGTGAGCTGGATGAAGGCGGTGCCGGTGAGTCCGGTGAACGACAGCTTGGCGCGGGTATCCACCTTCACCGGCGTTTCCTTGCGCACCTTGATGAGTGCGACCACCATCCGTGGGTCGTCGGGCGCGAGGCTCAGTTCCTCCACCGTGCCCACCGAGATACCGTTGTACTGCACGCTGCCGCCCTCGGTCAGGCCGGTCACCGCCTCGTCGAACACCACCTGGTACCGCTGCCAGTCGCGGTCGGTCGAATACTTGGCCGCCCACAGCCCGAACAGCAGCAGGAACACCGAGGTGATCAGGGTGAACACGCCGATCAGGACGTAATTGGCTTTGGTTTCCATGGCGGGCTCATCGCGGCTGCGGAGGTGGGACGGACGCGGTGGGCGTCGACGGCCGATGGCGGCCGGCGCGACACCGGGCGATGCCGCGACATGCCCGGCAACAGCCGGCGACGCGCCATCGCGCAGGACTGGCCGACATGCGCACCCGGCCGCACCGGCGCGTGGGGCATCCTAGCAAACCGGCCCGCATCGCCGCGGCATGCACGATCCGCGCATCAGCCGCGCGTCATCCACCGCCGGCCGCCCGCGCGGCACGCCCGCGCGGGCCATGGAAATACTCGCGCACCCACGGGTGGTCGAGATCCTCGATCTCGGCCAGCGGTCCGACCGCGATCACCCGCTTCTCGGCCAGCACCGCCACCCGGTCGCAGATGGTGTAGAGCGTGTCCAGGTCGTGGGTGATCAGGAACACGGTCAGGCCCAGGGCCTGCTGCAGCGTGCGCGTGAGCTGGTCGAAGGCCGCGGCGCCGATGGGGTCGAGCCCCGCGGTGGGCTCGTCGAGGAACAGCAGCGGCGGGTCCATCGCCAGCGCCCGCGCCAGGCCCGCGCGCTTGCGCATGCCGCCGGACAGCTGCGAGGGGTATTTGGCGACGGCTTCCGCCGGCAGCCCGGCCAGCTTCACCTTCAGCAGCGCCAGCTCGTACAGCAGGCTGTCGGGCAATTCGGGGTGATGCTCCTTCAGCGGCACCTGCACGTTCTCGCCGACCGTGAGCGATGAGAACAAGGCGCCGTCCTGGAACAGCACACCGGTCCTGCGCTCGATCGCCAGCCGGTCCTCGACGCGTCCGGACAGGGCGTCGATGCCCATCACCTCGATCTCGCCGGCGTTGGGCTGGCGCAGGCCGATGACCGAGCGCATCAGCACGGACTTGCCGCTGCCGGAGCCGCCGACCACGCCGATGATCTCGCCCTTGCGCACGTCGAGGTCGAGGTCGTCGTGGACGACCTGGGAGCCGAACTGGTTGCGCAGGTTGCGGATGCGGATGATGGGGGCGTCTGGTTCTTGCATGTCAGTCATTCAGCATGCTCGGGATTGTAAAGTCAAAGGCTTTCGCGCTCTCGCGCGACCATACTTTTCTTTGCTTGTGCACTGCGCCGCTTGCGGCGCGAACGGCGAAGCCGGCCCGAAGGGCGAGCACCGCAGGTGCGAGTCAAGAAAAGTAGACAAAAGAAAGCACAGCCCATCGTCGTGCCCGGCGCTGCGCGCCGGGTCCGCAGGTCTCGCGAGGTTTTTCGAAGGACCATCCTTGGCCCATCGAAAAACGCGCGGCCTCCTGCCGCGCGCCCTACGGGCCTGATTCGCGAGACCTGCCGCTCCGGAGGACGTCAGAGTCAAAAGACCGACGCCTCCATATTGCGGGTGGGATCAGGTTGCATCGAGGAAGCGGGGTGAGGGCGAGGCAGGCTCATGATGGATCCCCGCCCGGGGGGCGCAGGCGCTTGTGCATGCAGCCACGCGTTCAATTCGGAAAAATCACTGTCGTTCAGCGAGTTATCTGATCTGCGCAGGATGGCAAGTTCCGCAAAGAACCAGATGAGTCTTTCATCTGCACAATCGCGACCCAGGAACAGCTTGATGCGACAGCTCGAGATGGATCGCGGTACTGAAAGCTTGCCCTCGAACGTGTTGAACACCTCCGCCCGAATGTTGGCGCTGGAGGCGGCGATGCTCGCTGCAACGAAATCGTCCGTTGCTTGAAAACCCACAGACAGAGTGCCGCTGTGTGCGCGGGCATACAGATCGAAGGCCGAGGGCAGAAGCCTGTGGACGAGTGAATCGATGTCTTCGTATTTCATGAGTAGCCAGCGATGAAGATCGCCTATCGTGCCTTGCTGTCGCTGTCGCTGTTGCCGTTGAATTTTCGCGCCCACCGGAGCGGCAGGCCTTGCGGATCAGGCCCGCAGGGCGCGCGGCAGGAGGCCGCGCGCTTTTCGATGGGCCAGGGGTGAGCCGCTGCGCTTACGCGCCACTGGCGCGTGCAGCGGTGAACGCCCGCGCGAGTAGCGCGGGCCGGGCTTCGGCCGAACGGCCGAAGGCCCTTCGAAAAGCCCCGCGAGGCCTGCGGACCCGGCGCGCAGCGCCGGGCGGGACGATGGGCTGCCCTTTCTTTTGGTGACTTTTCTTTGGGCACGCAAAGAAAAGTCTCCCGCGCGTCAGCGCGGAAGCCTTTGATCTTGCTCTTGCTCCGGGGCCACAACCACTCGCTGAATCCAATCATAGAACGCGACGCGTTGGATGCACCGGAGCCTCGGGGCTGAAGCCCCTCCTACGCCCGACCAGCCGCCCGGAACGGCGGCCAGAGAGGGCATCACCACCCCATATTCATGAACCAGATCGCCGCGATCGCATCGATCACGATCACCAGCGAAATCGTCTGCACCACACTTGAGGTAGTGCGATCCCCCACCGACTGCGCCGTCCCCGTCACCTGCAACCCCTCCAGACACCCGATCAACGCGATCACCACCGCGAACACCGGCGCCTTGGCCATGCCCACCAGGAAATGCCGCAGCTCCATCGTGTCGTACATCCGCCCGATGTAGGCCTGCGGACTGATGTCCAGATTGCTCGCACCCACCGCGATGCCGCCGAGCAGGCCGGCCAGCATCGCGATGAAGGTCAGCAGCGGCAGCATCGCCACCAGCGCGATGACCCGCGGGATCACCAGCAGGTCGACCGGGTCCAGGCCGAGCGCGCGGATGGCGTCGACTTCCTCGCGGTTGACCATCGCGCCGATCTGCGCGGTGAAAGCGCTGGCGGTGCGCCCGGCGAGGATGATCGCGGTCAGCAGCACGCCGAATTCGCGCAGGAAGGAAATGCTCACCAGCTCGACGACATAGATGGACGCGCCGAAGTCGGCGAGGATGTTCGAGCCGAGGAAGGCCACCACCGCGCCGATCATGAAGCTCAGCAGCGCCACCAGCGGCACCGCGTCCAGGCCGACCTGCTCCATGTGGTGCACGGTGGCGATGGGGCGCAGGCGGCGGGGCTCGCGCACCATGCGCGCGGTCTTGACCATCACTTCACCGAGGAAGCCGACCAGCGCGACGATCTCCTTGCCGTTGTCGTGCATCGCATGGCCGAGGCGGCCCATCGCGGCGGCGAACCCGTATTCGCGCTTGAGCCGCGGCCGCTCGTCACGCACATCCTCGATGGCCTGCACCAGCGCCTGGTGTTCCTCGCGGAAGTGCAGCGCGCTCTCGCCCAGGCGGCAGCGGGTGCAGTGACGCAGCAGTTGCAGCACGCCGAGCGAGTCGATACGGCCGATGCCGCGGGCATCCAGCTCGGTGGCGTCGTCCGGCACCTCGCGCAGCGCCGCGGCCAGTTCGAGCGCCCGATCCAGCACCCAGTCGCCGCGCAGCAGGACGCGGCCGGGCTGGGCGGGGTCGAGCACGATCTCGGGTGGCTGCGTGGCGGATGCGGTCATGCGGGCTCTGGTGGTGATGCGCGGCGGCGGGCTCAGTCGCGCAGGCGCGGCAGGCCGTGGGTGTCGCGGTCCTCGATCGCGGCAGCGTCGGCGATCTGCTGGCGCAGGTCGCGGCCGGGCAGCGGCTGCGCCGGCTCGCCACGCAGCGCGCGCAGGGCATTGGCCAGGCAGCGGCGGGCATTGGCCTCGTCGCCGATGTCGGCGTAGCCGTGGCCGAGCGTTTCCCAGACCTCGGCGCCGCCGCCCTGGGCCACGGCGCGGTGCAGCAGGGCCTCGGCCTGCGGCCACTGGCGGTCGGCGATCAGCACCCGGGCCAGGCCGAGCAGGGCGCCCGGGCTGCTGGGATGCGCCTGCCGCCAGCGCTCGGCATGGCCGCGACGACGCTCCAGCTGGCCGACGGGCAGCGCACCGTAGGCGGCGGCGAGATCGGGGTTCCATGCCGCGTCGATCGCCTGTTCGAGACTGGCGCAGGCGGCGTCCTCCCAGCGCAGCGCGGCGGCGCGTTCGGCGTAGGCGGTGACGGCGTCCGGGCTGCGCTGCAGCGTGTCGCCGATGCGGTCCCACAGGTCGGCCAGAGCGTTGGCGTCGGCGGCTTCGCGCAGCGCCTGCGCGGCCCAGGCCTGCTCGCGCGCGGCGAGCGCGGCGGGATCGAGCGCCTGCTGCTGGCGCAGCGCGCCGAGCATGCCCCACGCCTCGCCCGCGCGTCCGGCCTGGGCGAACGCATCCGCCTGCAGCACCAGTGCGCGCGGCGGCGGCGCGCCGGGGATGGCCGCCAGGGCATCGAGCGCGGCGCGGGCATCGCCGGCGGCGAGTGCGCGTTCGGCCAGCAGCACGCCGTGCGCGGCCGGGTGCGCATCCTGCAGCGCGGTCAGATGGCGCGCATCGGCGGCGGCATCGCCGCGTGCCGCGGTGGCGCGCGCGGCGCCTACCCGGGCGGCGGTCGCATAGGGCGCTTCGCCGGAAGACTGCGCGAGCAGGCGTTCGGCGCGCTCCCAGCGGCCCTCGTGCAGCGCCAGCAGGCCATCGCCGAAGCGCTGCCGCACCGTGCGCTCGCGTCGGCGCCGCCAGGCCCGCAGCGGCAGGGTGAGCAGGGTCCACAGCAGCCACAGCGCGAACGCACCGAGCGTGCCCAGGATCAGCGCCCCGCCGAGACTGGTGGCGTAATCCAGGCCGCCGTAGCGCACCACCACCCGGCCGGGCTCGGCGATGAGCACCTGGGCCAGCAGCGCGCCGGCCACCGCGACGAGGGTCCAGAGCAGGAGGTGGCGGAAGAGGTTCATGCCCGATGTCACCCGCCCCGCTGCGCCCGCAGCTGCGCCCGGGTGCTGCCGAGAGTCGGCACCTCCAGGTTCAGCGGCATGGCGGCGATGCGGCGCAGCGCCTCGCGCTGGCGGCTGCGTTCGGCCGATTCCGGCCACAGCCGCAGCAGCCAGGCGTCGGCGCGGTGGAGGGCGGCCTGCAGCGCGGCCGGGTCGCGGCGTTCGGCGGCGGCGCGGGCGAGGGTGAGTTCCAGGTCCAGCGCCTGGCGGGCGGCGCGGCGCTCCTCGCCACCCAGAGCCAGGCTGTTGTCGGACGGGGTGACGCGCACCAGCCGGGCCAGCGCGCGTTCCCACCACGGGGCCTCGGGGTCGATCTCGGGCAGCGGCTCGGCGTCGACCGCCGCCGGCATGGCGCGAGCCAGCGCGTCGAGCGCGCTCACCACCGACTGCCGCGGGTCGGCGCGCAGGGCGTCGAGGTCGGCGCGTTCCTGGGCGAGGGTCTGCTTGAGATCGAGCATGCCCGGGCGGTCGACCGGGTCGAGCACGGCGTCGGCCAGGGCGTAGGCGCGGCGCGCGCCGTCGAGGTCGGCGGCCAAGCGCAGGCGCTGCTCACCGATCGACAACAGCAGTTCGGCCTCGTCCAGGCGCAAGGCCTCGGCGCCTTCGCGGCTGGCGTCGGCCAGCTTGGCCACCTGGGTTTCGAGCAGGGCCGAGCGCTGGCCGATGCCGAGCAGCTCATCGCGCAGCACGCGATTGGTGGTTTCGGCCTGCTGCAGGCGCTGGCTGTGGCCGCGGCTGTCGCGGCGCAGGGTGTCGCCGCGCGACTCCAGCGCCTCCAGCCGCTGGCGCAGGTCGGTGGCGTCGGCCACCGCGGCGGCGCTGCGGCGCTGGCCGTCGTACCAGAACCATCCCGCCGTGCCGAGCGCGGCCAGCACCAGCAGCCACGGCCAGCGGCTGCCGCGGCGGCGCGGCGCAGGCGGGTCCTGCGGCAGGCGCGCAGCCGCCGGCACGATGGCGGGCGGCGTGGTCTCGGCGGCTGTGGGGGTGTCCTCGTCGGTCATGGGCTCGGCGCGCGTGCGCGGCTGCATCCTGTGATGACGGTCATGGTAACGGCATCGCGTGCGCCGCGGGTCCGCAGCAGGCTCATCGTGCGTCCGTCCACGCCGCGAGCAGCGCCCCGGGCGAAGGCCCGGTGGCGGCGCGGATCTGCATGAAGCCGGCCTCCCGTGCGAGCGCCACCAGACGCGCGCTCGCGGCCAGCACGGTGGCGGTGCGCAGCCGGGCCGCCAGGTCCTGTGGCAGGGCGTCCAGCGTGCGCTGCAGCGCCTCGCCACTGCTCAGCGGCAGCAGCAGCGGCCCGGCATGCGCGCGCAGCTGCGCAAGCGCCGTCGCGCGTGGGGGCACGGGCACGCGGGCATACACATCCACGCGCAGCACGTCGGCGCCGCGCGCGTGCAGCGCGGGGGCGATGCGGTCGCGTCCGCCGGGGGCGGTCAGCAGGCCGACGCGACGCCCGCGGACCTCGGTCAGTGCGGGCAACGCCAGCACGCCTTCGCTGTCGGCCCGCGCGGGCACGGCCACGCCGTCGACACCGGCCGCCTGCAGCGCCGCCGCGGTGCCGCGGCCGACCGCGCACCAGGCCTGTCCATCCCTGCGGTGCAGCAGCATGAGCGCCGCGGCACTGCGCGCGGCGGCCGGGCTGGTGGCGATCAGCACATCCGCCGCGAGCGCTTCGGCCAGCGCCTCGCGTGTGTGCGCATCGTCCCGGGCCGCGATCCGCCACGGCGACAGCGCCAGGGTGCGCAGCCCGTGCGCCGCGGCCGCCCGGCGCAGCGCGGCGTGATCGCCGACCGGGCGCAGGGACAGCACCAGCGGCGGGGGCGAATCGGGCGTGGCGCGAGGGTGGCGGGACATCGTCCGAGCTTCGCCATTCGCGCGAGGCGACGCAAGCGCGGCGCATCCGCGACACATGGCGGCGACGACGGCCTGCGCCACAATGCGGGCTCCGCGCCGGATCACCGACCGCCCTTCATCTCACCGCCCGCCTGTGCCGCCACGCCGATGACCGAAACGACCACCGCCACTGCCGCTGCGCCCGCGGCCACCGACACACCGCCGCAGGCCGACCTGCTGCGCCGGCTCGAAGCCGAACTGCTCGCGATGCCGCCCGTGGCCGCGCTCGGCCTGCGCATCGCCCATGCCGACGGCGACCGCCTGTGCCTGCATGCGCCGCTGGCCGCCAACATCAACGACAAGGGCTGTGCGTTCGGCGGCAGCCTGACCTCGCTCATGACCCTGGCCGGCTGGAGCCTGCTGACCCTGCGCCTGCTGCAGGTCGGCGTGGACGCGGACGTGTACGTGGCCGACAGCGAGGTGAACTACCGCGCGCCGCTGTTCGACGACCTGCGGGCCGACGCGCGCCCGGCCGCGGACGCGGCCGGAGGCGGCGGCCTCGACGCCTTCGTCGATGCGGTGGCACGGCAGGGCCGCGGCGAGCTGCGGGTGGACGCCGAGGTGCGCTGCGCCGACGGCACCCTCGCCTGCCGCAGCGGCAGCCGCTTCGTGGCGAAGCGCAGGGGCTGCTGAGGGGGCGGGTCGCGCGGCAGGTCGTCGCGCCCGCACGGGCGCGGGCGGATCGGGGCCTAGCGCCCCGGGCCGACGTCGATGAAGGTCAAGAACTCGCTGCGGGTGCGGGCGTCCTCGCGGAAGGCGCCGAGCATCTTGGAGGTGATCATGCTCACGCCGCGCTTGTGGATGCCGCGGGTGGTCATGCACTCGTGCGAGGCGTCGATCACCACGCCCACACCGTGCGGCCGCAGCGCGTTCTGGATGCAGCGCGCGATCTGCGCGGTCATCTTCTCCTGCACCTGGAAGCGGCGGGCGTAGGCCTCGACCACGCGTGCGAGTTTGCTGATGCCGACGACGCGGCCGTTGGGCAGGTAGGCCACGTGCGCGCGGCCGATGATCGGCGCCATGTGGTGTTCGCAGTGGCTTTCGAACGGGATGTCGCGCAGCACCACCATCTCCTCGTAACCCTCCACCTCCTCGAAGGTGCGCTGCAGGTACTCCTCGGGATTGGTCGCATAGCCGCTGAACCAGTCGGCGTAGGCCTTGACCACGCGCTTGGGGGTGTCGAGCAGGCCTTCGCGGGCCGGGTCGTCGCCGGCCCAGCGCAGCAGGGTGCGCACCGCGTCCTCGGCCTGTTCGCGGCTCACGCCGAAGCGCTCCGCGGCGACCGCCGCGGCACCGGCGCCATCGGCGTCGGCATGCGCCTCGTCGTCGCCGTGGTGGACGTGGTGGCCGTGGCCGCAGGCGCCATGGTCGTGCGCGTCGTCGTGCGAGGGATGGCGCATGATCGAATCCGGTCGAATGGGGCCGATCATGGTAACCCGCGCACCGCACACGGCCGTTGCGGGCATGCACGGCAGCGTTGCGCAGGGCATCTGCATCCGCGGCGGCGGCGGATGCGTGCGCACGCGTCGGAACGACCGCCGGCTGCGCGCCTCAGCCGCCGGCGCGCAGCCGCGCCAGCAGGCCGGAATCGCGCATCGCCGGGCGCTGGACCGCCTCGCGCACGCGCTCGGGGGCCGCCCACAACCAGAGCCCGCGTCGCGCGCGGGTGGCGGCGGTGTACAGCAGCTCGCGGCCAAGCGCGCGGCTGTCGCGGTCGGGGAGCAGCAGCGCCACCCGCTCGAACTCCGAGCCCTGGGCCTTGTGCACGGTGGTGGCGAAGGCGAGGTCGTGGGCCGGCAGCTGCGCCGGCCGCCAGCTGCGCCAGCGGGTCTCGCCACCGGCCTCGCGCAGCCCGAACCAGGCGTACAGCTTGCCGTCGTGATCGCGGCGGATCACGCCAAGATCGCCGTTGAACAGGCCATGATGCCGGCTGTTGGCCGCGATCGCGATCAGCGCGCCATGGAACCAGCGGCCCCGCGCGCCCAGCTCCGCCGCGCACCAGGCATTCCAGGTATCGGCGCCGAACGGGCCGCGCCGCAGTGCGGTCAACAGGCGCAGGCGCTGCGCCAGGGCCAGCGCCTCTTCGGCGCTGTCGGCATCGCGCACCGCCGTGTACATCGGCAGCGCCCAGGTCCGAAGCCATGCGGCGAGCGCCGACGGGTCGCCGTGCAGGCGCCACAGCGCGTGTTCTGATCCATCGTCTGCGTATGCGCAGCCATCGGCATCGATCATGCCTGCATCCGAATGTTCCGGCACGGACAGGAGCGCGAGCGCCTGCTCGGCATCCCCGCTGCGCACCGCGGCGGCGAAGGCCTGCAAGGGCGCCGCGCCCGCCTGACGCCAGCCATGGACCAGCTGCACACGGGCGCCGAAGAGCGGCAGCGCGGACGGCCCCGCGGGATCACCGGCGGCACCGGACCGATCGCCATCGGCATCCGACCGGCTTTGAGCGGGCCGGCTTCGAGCGGGCCGGCTTCGAGCGGGCCGGCGTTCGATGGGTACGCTCTCAGCGGACATGCCCTGCACGGGCATGTCCAGCGCGGGCGTCACCGGGGCGGCGGGGACCGGCACGCCCAGGGCCAAGGTCGCGGCATCCGCATCCGCCGGCGCCACCGTCAGGCCGTCGCCGGCCGCCGCGCACAGGGCGCCGAGCACATCGCCGGCTTCGACCGCGGGCAACTGGTCGGGGTCGCCGATCAGCACCAGCCGCGCCTCGTGTGCGACCGCGGCCACCAGCCGGCCCATCAGCGGCAGATCGATCATCGAGGCCTCGTCCACCACCACCAGATCGAACGGCAGCGGCCGCCGTGCGTGGTGGCGGAACCCCGGCCCGCCCGGCCGCACACCCAGCAGACGGTGCAGGGTGGAGGCTTGGCGCGGCACTGCGTCGGCCAGGGCCGCGTCGAGCCGGCCATCGGCGAGATCGCACGCGAGCTGTGCGCCGACCGCCTCGGCCAGCCGGGCCGCGGCGCGGCCGGTGGGCGCGGCCAATGCGATCCGTGGCGGCGGCAGGCCGCGCGCGCGCGCGTCTTCCACGGCCAGTGCCAGCAGCCGGGCCACGGTGGTGGTCTTGCCGGTGCCCGGGCCGCCGGTCAGCAGCAGCAGCCGGCGGCGCAGGGCCACCAGCGCGGCCAGGGCCTGGCGGTCCAGGGCGGGCGCCTTGCGGCCGTCGGCAGGACCGGCATCGGGATCAGCAGCGGGATCAGCATCGGGATTGGGCAGGTCGAACAGCCGGCGCAGCCGGGCGATGGTGCCGTGCGGCGTCTCGCCGGGCTGCGGGAGATCGGTGGGTGTCCTCGAATTCGCGCTCGAATTCATGGAACTCGTGGGTGCCCCCGAACGCGCGCCCGGACGCGAACTCCCGCTGGAAGGCCCATGCCTCTCCAGCAGCCGCTGCGCCAGCTCGTGCTCGAACCGGGCATAGCGCAGCAGGGCGACGCGGTCGTGTTCGAACACCAGCAGCGGCTGGCGCAGCCCCGCGTGGGTGTGAACAGGCACGTCGAAGGCGTCGGCCGCCCCGGCGTCGGCGTTGCCCTCGTCATCACCGGCCAGCTCCGCGCCCGGCACGGTCGACAGCGCCACCCAGCGGCTTCCGCGCAGGGCTTCGCGCCAGGCGTCGGGCTCGGGGAGGGTGGCGCTGGCGTCCAGTGCCGCCAGCAGGGCATGCGCACGGGTCAGGGCGAAGCCGCTGTCGCCCTGCGCCACCGCGCGCATCGCCAGCGCCCCGGCCAGGGCGACCTCCGGGCCCGCGCCCAGCCGCCGCAGCAGGTCGGCGAAGGCGGCGTCGACCGTCCGCAACGCACCCGACAGCGTCAGGCGCTGCAGTGCGCGACGGGCGATGTCGCCGCTGCGCTCGGCGCCGGGCGCCGCCGGGGGATGCCCCGCGCCGCTCATGGCGCATCTCCCGCGCGGTCGGCCGGTGCGCCATCGAACAGCGCATCCAGCGCGGCGAGGAGTTCGGGCGACACCGGGTCCACGTGAACCCCGCTGATGGTACCCGTCGCCCCGACAGGGAACGCCCCCGCATCGTCGCCCGCGGTCGCTCCGCCCGTATCGGCCGGCACTTCCACCCCGCGCAGGAACACATACACCGCGCCGCCCAGGTCGTGCGCGGGGTCGAAGGCGGCGCCGCGGCGCAGGCGCAGCCAGCGGTAGAGCGCCACCAGATAGATGAGGTACTGCAGGTCGTAGTCGTGCCGCCGCACCGCGCGCGCCAGGCTGGCGGCGTCGTAGGCCGGCAGGCGGTTGGTCTTGTAGTCGAGCACGTAGTGGCGGCCGGCGTCGTCGCGGTACACCAGGTCGATCCAGCCGTGCATGAAACCGGCCAGGGTCTCGCCCGGCGCGCGCTGCGGGCGCGGGTAGCCGTGTGCGGCCAGCAGGGCGAACAGCGCCTCCATCCGGGTCGGGCGCAGGCGGAAGTGGAAGCCCAGCTCGCGCACGCAGCGCGCGGCCGGCAGCGCGTGCAGGCGCACGCCGCCGGGCAGCGGCACGACGAGCGCGGCGCGCACCAGGCGCGCGGTCTGCATCAGGTGCGAAGGCGTGGGCAGCACGCCGGCGCGGCGCAGCGCGCGTTCGAGCAACGGCTCCTGCGAAGCCGGCCACGCCTGCTCCGCATCGGACGATCCGGGCGCCGCGGCCGGCGCTGGCACTGCCGATGCAGCGGGCGATGCGAACAGATCGCCCTGCCGGCGTGCATCGCCCTTGCCGCGCGACGCCGCGCGGGCGTTCGGTGGATTCAGCCGTGGCGGTGGCGATGCCGGCGCCCAGGCGGTGAAGTCCGCGGCCTCCAGCACCTCGTGCACGGCGTTGCCGAAGCCGCTGCCGCCCAAGGTGTCGTCGTCCGCGGGCGGCAGCGGCGCGTCGACCAGCAGGGCGGCTTCGTCGGCCGCGCCGCGTTCGGCGTCGTGATCGCCGCCGTCGCCGGGCAGCGGCGGGTCGGCCTCGGCGATGCGCGCATGCAGCGAGGAAAAGCTGTGCAGGCGCGGATCGATGCGGAAGCGGTGCGCGGTGGTGCGCACCGGCGCGGGCGCGGCCTGCGCGACCACGCGCGGCGCGGCGCGCGCGGCGGCCTCCGTGATGTCGCTCTGCAGTCGCTCGGCATCGACATCGCGCACCGCGATCGTGCCGGCTGCGGCCGCCTGCAGACGCTGCAGACGTGCACGCATGCCGGCGGCGTCGAGCGTGTCGTTCTTGTTGCCCATGTGCGCGCCGCGATGCAGCAGCCAATGCAGCGCGGTGTCGTGGGTGCTGCGGTTGCGGCTCCAGACGATGTGCAGCGCATTGCGCGCGCGGGTGAGGGCGACGTAGAGCAGGCGCTGGGCTTCCTGTGCGTCTTCCTGGTCGGATGCGTCCTGCAGCGTCTTCAGGTCGCGCGGCACCAGCACCTCTTTCTGCGTCCACACGCGCGCAGGCACACTGTGGGCCGCCACATCGCAGGGCGACGCGTCCTGCATCGGCATGGACATCGACGCGGAGGCATCGAGCACGTCGCCCGCGGCCGTCGCAGAGGCGGCCAGCAGATTGTCGCCGTGCTCGACATGCAGATCGAATCGCCGCAGCGACTTCGGCGGCGACCCGCTCATCCACGCCGCGAACGGCAGCACCACCACCGGGTATTCCAGGCCCTTGGCGCGGTGGATGGTGCCGATCTGGATCAGGTCGGCGTCGGCCTCCAGGCGCAGCTGGCGGGTCTCGGCGGCATCGCCGGGCGCATCGATCTGCGTCTCCAGCCAGCGCAGCAGCTCCAGCGGGCCGTGCTGCTGCGGCGCTTCGGCCTGCAGCAGCTCCAGCAGATGCAGCAGGTCGGTCATCCGCCGTGCGCCGCCCTGCTCCTGCAGCCAGCGCTCCGCGGCGGCGGTGGCGAAGGGCAGCAGCGCCGGCAGCGGGCCGCGGCTGCGCCACAGCGCGGCGGCGCGCTCGAAATGCGTCCACTGCGCGTCGAATCGCGCCGGGTCGTGTTCCAGCGCCAGCAGCGCGGGCGCGTCGAAGCCGAGCAGCGGCGTGGCCAGCGCCGCGCGGAACAGGCCGATGTCCTCAGGCGCGGCCAGCGCGCGCAGCACGCTGCGCAGCATGCCGGCGGCCTCGCTCTGGAACACGCCGCCCTTGCTCAGCAGTGCGGACGGCAGGCCGGCCCTGGCCAGCGCCTGATGCATGCGCATCGCTTCGTCGTTGCTGCGGGTGAGCACGGCGATGTCGCCGGGCCGCAGCGCGCGTGGATCGCCCTCGCCGCTCTGCAGCGTGCCGTCGGCCAGCAGGCGCGCGATCTGCGCCACGGCGGCGTCGCACATGAGCGCGTGCTCGTCGTCTTTCTCGCGAAAGCCCTTGTGGGCATTGGTGCTGTGATGCTGGCTGCGATCCGGTTCCGGCGCATCCAGCCAGTGGATCGTGAGCGCCGGTTCCGGCACGCCATCCACGCGCAGGTCCGTGTCGCCAGCGCGGCCCTTGGCATGCAGGGGCAGATAGTCGATGCGCGGGTCGCGGAACGGACCGGTCACGCCCTCCGCGGCGCCATCGTCCGACTCCGTGGTGGAGGCGTCCTTCGCCTGAGCCGTCGCGTCGCCGGTCGCATCGTCCATCGCGAACAGCACATCCAGCGCACGCAGCAGCTCCGGCCGCGAGCGGTAGTTGGCGTCCAGCGCGTATTCGTCGGCTTCGCCATCGCCCGTCGGGTCGCCGCCTGTTTCATCGTGACGCCGCCGTGCATCGCGCACACGCTGGCGCGCACGCAGGTAGGTCTCCAGATCGCCGCCGCGGAAGCGATAGATGGCCTGCTTGGGGTCGCCGATCAGGCACAGCAGACGCCGCGCGGGAGACGCCGCGTCGTACATCGCGCGGAAGATGTCCCACTGCCGCGGGTCGGTGTCCTGGAATTCGTCGATCAGCAGCAGCGGCCAGCGCTCGGCCAGCGCGGCGGCCACATCGGCGCGCTGCGTGGCCTGCCACACCGCGGCGATCAACTGGTCCTGGGTGCGTTCGCCGCGGCGGGCCATGATCTCGGCGAACAGACGCTGCGCGTCCGCCTGCAGCGCATGCAGAGCCGCCGCGTGTTCGCGAGCTTTCGGCACATCGGTGTCCGAGCCTTTCACCGTCGGCCGCAGCGCGCGCGCCGGGTCGCATAGCGCAGGAAGATCCTTCGCGAGCGCCATGGGGGTCTTCCAGGCGGCGCGCAGCAGCCCGTGCACAGGGTGTTCCTCGCCTTCGCCCCCGGCGGCGCGACGCCACAGCTGCGTGGCGACCTCCGCCCAGGCCTCGGGCGCGGCGTCGACCAGTTGCGCATCGGCCAGCACACCGGCGCGGAAGCCGAACTCGCGCAGCACGCGCTGGCAGAAGCCGTGGATGGTCGAGACCAGGGCCTCGTCCAGCTGCAGCCGCGCGGCCTCCAGCCGCTGGTCCAGGGTGGCGCGGTCGACATGCTGCGCGGCTTGGGTCAGCACCGCACGCGCAGCGGCAGTCTCGGCATCGTCCGCCTCTTCCGGTGCATCCTCCAGCACCCTGCGCGCCGCCTGCAGCCGCTTGCGCAGGCGCCCGCGCAGCTCCTGCGCGGCGGCGCGGGTGAAGGTCACCGCCACCACTTCGGTCAGCGGCGCGCCGCGCTCCAGCACCAGCCGCAGCAGCACCGTCACCAGCGCGAAGGTCTTGCCGGTGCCGGCGCTGGCCTCGATCAGGCGCAGGCCGTGCAGCGGCAGGCGCAGGCCGAGGTCGCCGCTGTCGCCGGTGGGCGGGAGGCCGGTGGCATGCATCGCTGTCGGAGAGCCGGGTGTACTCATGCGCCGTCTCCGTCCGCATTCGATGCGCCTGACGACTTGCGCGGTGCGGACGACTTGGGCGGTGCGGATGTGCGCGTGCTGCGTGCGCGCGGCGTCTTCGCCGCCGCGGCCGCCTCTTCTTCGGGCGTCTTCAGCGGCAGCGGGTCCCAGATCGGCAGCGCGTCGAACACCGCACGCGCAGTCTCGGCGAAGTCCTGTGCGTTGCTGCTGTCGACCGCATCGAACAGGCCGTCGGGGCGAAAGGCCAGGCCGAGCCAGCGGTCGTTGACTTCGCCGAAGTCGCCGAAGTCGGGCGCGAAAGTCTCTTGCGCTTTTTTCCAGGCCTCGGCATGCCCCGGCGGCGATGCGTTTTTCTTCGGCTCTTGTCTCAAGGTGTCGACGTAGACCCACGACGCATTCGGCGCGAACGCCAGCGGCCGTTCGCGCCCGCGCCGGGCCAGCGCTAGCAACGACGCCAGCCTGCGCTGCGCATCCTCGGCCTCCAGCGGGCGCGCCTGTTGCGCGATGGCGTCGGGCGGCTGCTGTTTCTCTTTTTCGTTCTTGCGGTCCCACTCGGTCACCAGCACCGTGCGCGCGTCTGCGCCATGCACCACGGCCAGCAGCAGGTGGTCCAGGCCGGCGCGCAGCAGGCGCTTGCCGTTGGCCTTGCCCGGTTCGATCAGCAGCCGCAGGTGCCGGCCTTCGGCATCGCGCCAGACATCGTCGAAACGGAAGGCCACCGGCGCGGTGGATTCCACCGGCGTGCGTTCGGGGTGTGCGCCTGCGCGCACGCGGCCCACGCCGCGCCGGAAGGCCTGCGCCAGCGGGCGGGTGTCGTCGATCAGCAGCGCACCGTCGAGGCCGGGCGGCAGCGCGCCGCGCGCGCGCAGCTCGTGGGCGAGGGCATCGGCATCGGTATCGCCACCTGCCGCATCGACGTCGGCGGCCACCGATGCCGCGTCGCCCTCCGAAGCCGACACGGCCAACGGCGTCGCGGTACCCGCCGGCGCGGCATCGCTCCCGTCGAGATCCCGCAGCAGTGCGCACAGCACGGCGTGGCGCAGCAGGCCGTCCTCGCCCAGCGGTTCGTCGTCGTCCACGGTGCGGCTGCGCTCGCCCAGCCGCAGGCCCAGGCGATCGCGCAGCCAGGCGCGCGCCGGATTGGCGAAGAAGTCCTGCAGGGTGTCGCGGTCGGGGGGCTCGGCGGGGTCGGCGGGGTCCAGGTCGACGGCCTCCGCGGACCACGCCGGCGGCACGAACGGCGCAGGCGGCTTCAGCGCGGACGCTGCCACCGGCGCCACCCGCCATTCGTCGCGATAGCTGAAGCGCGGCAGTGCCGAGGCCGTTCGCCCGTCTTCGTCTTCAGCCCCGCCCTCCGTACCGCCCGGCCCGGGCACCCACCCGAAGGCCGACGCCGAAAACGGCTGCAGCGGGTGTTCCAGACGCAGCCGCGTCCCCGCGTCCGCGCCGTGCATGCGCTCCACCACCTCCAGCAGCTCGCTCACCACCGGCGAGGGCTCGCGCACGCTGCCGTCGCGGGCGTCCTTGCCGCCGTAGCTGAGGTAGAACACCTCGCCCGCGGCGCACAGCAGCTGCAGGAACAGGAAGCGGTCGTCCTCGCGCACCGAGCGGTCGCCCAGCCTGCGCGGGGCGCGGCCCTGCAGGGCATCGACCGTGCGCTGGATGTCGGCGCCGCCGTCGCGCCGCGGGAAGGCGTCGGCGTCCAGGCCCAGCAGGCAGATCACCCGGAACGGCACCGTGCGCAGCGGCACCATGCCGGCGAAGGTCACGCCACCGGACAGCCACGGCTGCTGCCGTGGCGGCTGCAGCAGGCGCTCGCGCAGCGCGGTCCGCACCAGCGCGGCCGGCAGCGCGGTGTCGCCGGCCACGGCCGCGTCCACCGCCAGTGCGTCCAGGGCCTCCAGCAGCCGTTGCCGCGCCTGCGCCTCGGCGCCGTCGGCCGGCACCGGGGCCAGCAGGCCCTGCAGGTCCTGGCCGAGGCGCTCGGCCCAGGCCTGCGCCTCGTGCGGCGTGCGCATCCACGCGGCCAGCGCGCGCAGCCGGGCATAGACCGCCAGCGCGCGGTCCAGCCCGTCGGCATCGCCGCCCTCCAGCACCGGCACCGGCGCCAGCGGCAGGCCGTCGTCGCCCGGTCCGGGCAGCAGCGCGTCGCTGCCGGCGGCGTAGCCGGCCAGCAGGCGGTCGAAGCCGAAATCGAAGCTGTATTCGCGCCAGCGCCCCACCCCGGCGCGCACGCGCGCGTCGGCATCTTCGCCCCAGCGGATCGCCGCGGCCTCGCACCACTGCGCCAGGCGCGCCAGCGCGGGCGCATCCAGCCCCTGCGCCTGCGCGATGGCCGGCACCGACAGCAGGTCGAGAAAGGCACCGGCGCGCAGCGGAGTGTCGCTGAGGTCCAGCACGTCCAGGAATGCGGCCAGCAGCGGGTGGCTCTGCGCCAGCGGGCGGTCGGCCAGCGAAAACGGGATATGCCGCGCATCGCCCGGATCGACGCCGCCGAACACCGCCCGCGCCAGCGGCAGATAGGCGCCGATGTCCGGAGCCATCACCGCCACGTCGCGCGGCTGCAGCGGCGGGTCGAACGCGCGGCCTTCCGGGCTGTCGGGGTCGAGCATCGCGCGCAGGCGGTCGTGCAGCACTTCCACCTCGCGCAGCCGCGAGTGGCAGGCGTGCACCTGCAGCGACAGGTCGTCGCTGGCGAGCGCTTCATCGGTGCGCGGCGGCGCGCGGTGCAGGATGTCGTCCTGCAGCCGGTGCAGCACGGTGTCGCGGCCGGGCGGCACGAAATCCTCGATCTCGCTTTCCGGCGCCCCGTAGTCGTAGGAGAACAGCTGGGCCACGATCTCGCGCCCGCCCGCGCCCCAGGCCGCGAGCAGCGGGTTGTCGCGCTGGTGGTCGGCCAGCGCCGCGGGCAGCGCGTCGGGGCCATCCTCGCGCAGGCGCGTGCGCAGGGTCTCGACATCGCCCCAGTATTCGGCGCTCGGCGTGGGCAGATAGAAATCCACCGCACACCACTGCGCGGCCACGCCCAGCATGCGCAGCTGGTCGGGCGGCACATGCAGGGTGCCGAACGCGGACAACCGCGGCGGCAGCGCCAGCGGCGGGGTGGCCTCCTGGCCCATCGGGCCGTCGCGGTCGTGGCGCTGCAGCCACTCCGCGATCAACTGCGCACGATGCGGTGCCTCGCCCATGCGCCGGCGCAGCAGCCGCCACAGCGTGGCCTGCCAGTCGTCGCGCTCGGCGCCCGCCTCCCACTGCGCCAGCCAGTCCGCGCGGTAGCCGAGGTAACGGTCGAAGGCCTGCGCCAGCTGCCCGGCCAGGGCGAAGCGCGCCAGCGCCGCGGCATCGCCGCCGCCGACGGCCTGCAGATGCGCACGCACCGCGGGCGGCAGCGCCGCGTCGGGGTCGGCCAGCAGCGCATACAGCGGCCAGCGCAGCCGCTCCGGGTCCCAGGGCGAGGCCGCGGGCAACTCCGGGCGCTCGGCGCGCAGCAGCGCCCAGACCAGATCGGTGGGCGTGCGGATATCGAGATTGGCGGCCACGCCGTGCTGCTCGGCCAGGGTCTGCAGCAGCCAGTGGCGCAGCGCGGGCTGCGGCACCAGCACCGTCTCCGGGCGCAGGTCGTCATCGCCCATGCCCGCGGGCGGCTGCGCCAGACGCGCGCCCAGACGCGCCGCCAGCGCATCCAGGCAGTTGCCGGAGATCAGCTGGAAGCGGGCGGACGCGAGCGACATGGGCGGCCATCATGCCGCAGCGGCCCGTGCTTTGCTTCCGTGCAGCCCACGCACACCCGCGTCCACGTCAGGGCCGGAGACTCCCCGGCGGGATCACGCTCTCCTTGCGCTGCCCTTGCGGTGCCACCGCGCTGCCGCCGCCCCAGTCACGCCCCGCGGCCCGGCCACGCGTGCCCATGCAACGCCGATGCTGTAGAAAGAGCGCGGTGGATCGCCTGGCCTGCCTCACCGCCTTCGTCGAGACCGCCCGGCTGGGCGGCATGGCCGCGGCCGCGCGCAAGCTGGACGTGCCGCGCGCCAAGGTGAGCCGGCAGATCCAGATGCTGGAGGCCGAGCTGGGCGCGCAGCTGCTGGTGCGCACCACCCGTGCGCTGCGCCTGACCGAGGCCGGCGCCGTGTTCCTCGAATCGGCCGGCGAAGCGCTGGACAGGTTCGAGGAGGCCGCGCAGCGGGTGCGTGAAGGCCAGGGGCAGGTGCGCGGCACGCTGAAGATCAATGCACCGATGAGCTTCGGCCTGCGCGTGCTGGGCCCGCTGCTGGCGCGCTTCCAGAAGGCGAACCCCGGCATCGAGCTGCAGGTCGCGCTGTCCGACGAGTTCGTGGACCCGGTGCGCGGCGGATTCGACGTGACCCTGCGGATCGCGCGGCTGGAGGACTCCAGCCTGGTCGCCCGGCGGCTGTGCGATGCCCCCCGCGTGCTGGTCGCCGCGCCGACCTACCTCGCCGAGCGCGGCACGCCCGCGCATCCGCAGGAGCTCGCGGACCACGCCTGCCTGCATTACGGCTTTCTCAGCTCCGGCACGCACTGGGTGCTGTCGCGCGGCGACGAAGTGTCCAGGACCATCGCCACCGGGCCGATCTGCGCCAACAACGGCGACCTGCTGATGCTGGCGGCGATCGATGGCGCCGGCATCGCCCTGCTGCCGCGCTTCATCGTCGACGAGGCCATCGCGCAGCGCGCGCTGGAGGTCGTGCTGTGCGAGTGGCAGGCCCCGCCGATCACCGTCTACGCCATGTACCCGCAGACGCGTCGCATGCCGGTGCGCACGCGGCGTTTCATCGATTTCCTCGTCGAGACACTCGACACCGGCGCGTGAGCGGGGCTCGAGCGGCGCAGCGGTGGATCGATCGACGGACGCCGTCGCCCTGCGCGCGGAAGGCCGCGCTCAGGCATCGGCATGCGGCCCGTGTGGCGCGATCGCGCTGCCCGGTTCGCCGCCGACGAAGTGGCGCACCCGCGGCGGTTCCGGCCCCAGGTGCAGCGCGGTGATCCGCTGCTGCAGCGCGCGGTCGTCGGCCGTGACGCGCTCGTGCTGACGCAGGTGTGCGAGCCAGCTGCCGGTGCGGAAGAGTTCGAGATAGGTGCCCGGCGCGGCCACATCCTCAATGCACTGCCAGTCCAGCGCGCCGTCGCGCCGCCGCACGTGGCCCATCTGCACCATCAGGGCGAGGAACTCGGCGCGGCGCTCCGGCGCAATGCGGTACTCGATGGCGACCACGGCCGGCGCGCGCTCGCCCGCGACCTCGTCGACGACCACCGGCTGCGGCCAGTGCGCCGATGGCGTGAGATCCAGCCGCTCGGCACTGGCGATACGCCAGCGCAGCGCGAGCAGCCCGGCCAGCACGGCGCCGGCCGAGGCCACCAGGAGCGCTTCGTCGAGCGAGCGCAGCTGCGCGTAGGCGCCCCAGGCGAGGCTGCCCACCGCCTGCCCCAGCGAGAACACCACGATGTACAGCGACAGCGCCCGCGCCCGCACCCACGCGGGCACGCTGGTCTGCGCGGCGACCTGCAGCGAGGCCAGCACGCCGATCCAGGCCATACCGGTCAGCAGGGCCAGCGGCAGCAGCAGGGTCAGCCGGTCGATCAGCGCCGCGGCGGCCATCGTCGCGGCATAGACCGCGGTGGCGCCGAAGACCAGGCGGTCGCGGTCCACCCGCGCCTTGACCGCGGGCAGCAGCACCGCACCGACGATCGCACCGATCCCGATCGCGGCCAGCAGCAGGCCGTAGGCCCCGGGGCCGCCGCCGAGCTCCCGACTGGCGAGCAGCGGCAGCAGCGCCGGCAGGGCGGTGGCGAACAGGAAGAAGGCGCTCGCCCGCACCAGCACCGCGCGGAACACCGGCGCCTGCCGCACGTAGCGCAGGCCGGCGACGATGGCCCCGGCCACGGGTTCGGGCGGCAGCGTGCTCACCGGCACCTGCCGCTTCCAGCGCAGCAGCACCACGATCAGCAGCACGTAGGACAGCGCGTTCAGGCCGAACGCCCAGGCCGCGCCCAACTGCGCGAGCATCACGCCGCCGAGCGCCGGCCCGATGGCGCGCGCCACGTTGAAGCCCAGCGAATTCAGCGCCACCGCAGGAGCGAGCAGCGGTTTGTCCACCAGCTCCGGCGTGGTGGCGTTCTGCGCCGGCATCGCCATCGCGCTGCCGATGCCCACCGCGAAGGTCAACGCGATAAGCACCCACGGGTTGAGCCATCCCCCAGCCGCCAGCAGGGTCAGCGCCGTGGCGACGGTCATCAGCCAGAGCTGGGTCGCGAGCAGGTACAGGCGGCGATCGACCACATCCGCCAGCGCACCCGCCAGCAGCGCCAGCAGCACCACCGGCAGGGTCTGCGCGGCCTGCACGAGGCCGAGCATGGCCGCCGAGCCGGTCATCTCGGCCATCAGCCAGCCGGTGGCGACGTTCTCGACCCAGGTGCCGACGTTCGAGGCCAGCACCGCCAGCCACATCGCGCGGAACATCGGTTCGCGCAGCGGGGACCACGGCCCCGGCGCCGGGGCCTGCGCAGGCGCGGCGGATGCATCGGGCGGGGGCGGGCGCATGCCGGCGACGGCCGAGGTCAGAACGCGAAGCAGCTGCAGCCGAGCGCGCCGAAGAAGCTGCGCTCGTCGTCGACCGGCAGCGGCGCGCGCAGTGCCGCATGCCGATGGCCATGGACGTGGCACGCCGCGCCGTGGGCGTGCGCGTGGGCATTGGCGAACACGCCGACCGCCTGGTGCAGGGTGATGCCCTGGTAACCGCCGTAATGCGCCACCGGCGACCAGTCGGGCATCGGCGGCGGCAGGCCCGGCGCCTGCGATGCGTAGCCGCCAGCGCCATGCATCACAGTCCCGCCGACCACGGTCAGCACGCTCTCGATGTCGGCGATGCGCGCATCGTCCACCGCGAAGTAGTCCGCCGACAGCAGCGCGAAATCGGCGTACTGGCCCACGCTCAGCCGGCCCTTGCGGCCGACGTCGCTGGAGAACCAGGCGCTGCCTTCGGTCCACAGGCGCAGAGCCTGCTCGCGGCCCAGCAGGTTGTCGTCGCCGTACAGCGCCAGCCCGCCGACCGTCCTGCCGGTCGTCAGCCAGGACAGCGCCACCCACGGGTTGTAGCTGGCCACGCGCGTGGCGTCGGTACCGGCGCCCACCGGCACGCCCATCTCGACCATGCGCTTGACCGGCGGCGTGCGCGCGGCGGCCTCGGCGCCGTAGCGCGCGACGAAGTATTCGCCCTGGTAGGCCATGCGGTGCTGGATGGCGATGCCGCCGCCCAGGGCCTTCACCCGCTCGATATTGCGCTCGGAGATGGTCTCGGCGTGGTCGATGATCCACGGCAGGCCCGCGAACGACACGTCGCGATCCACCTCCTCGTAGACGTCGAGGATGCGGCCGATGCTCTGGTCGTAGGTGGCATGGATGCGGAACGGCCAGCGGTGCTCGGCCAGATGGCGCACGACCGCTTTCAGATCCCCTTCCAGGCTCTCGGGCAGCTCCGGCCGCGGCTCGCGGAAATCCTCGAAATCCGCGGCCGAGAACACCAGCATCTCGCCGGCGCCGTTGTGCTTGAACATGGCATCGCCCTGGCCGGGTGTCACCAGGCTGGTCCAGCGCTGGAAGTCCTCCAGCTCGCGGCCCTTGTTCTGGGTGAACAGGTTGTAGGCGATGCGCACGGTGAGCTGCTTCTGCGCGGCCAGCTCCTCGATGATCCGGTAGTCGTCCGGATAGTTCTGGAACCCGCCGCCGGCGTCGATCACCGAGGTCACGCCCAGGCGGTTCAGCTCGCGCATGAAGTGTCGCGTGGAGTTGATCTGGTACTCGTAAGGCAACGTCGGGCCGGCCGCCAGCGTCGCATAGAGAATCAGCGCGTTGGGCTTGGCCAGCAGCAGGCCGGTGGGCTCGCCGTCGGCGTCGCGCTGGATCTCCCCGCCCGGCGGGTTCGGCGTGTCCTTGCCGTAGCCCACCGCGCGCAGTGCGGCGCGGTTGAGCAGGGCGCGGTCGTAGAGATGCAGGATGAACACCGGCGTCTCCGGCGCCACGGCGTTGATCTCCTCCAGCGTCGGCAGGCGCTTTTCGGCGAACTGGTGCTCGGTGAAGCCGCCGACCACCCGCACCCACTGCGGCGCGGGCGTGCGGTCGACCTGCGCGCGCAGCATCGCCATCGCATCGGCCAGGGAGCGCACGCCGTCCCAGCGCAGCTCCATGTTGTAGTTCAGGCCGCCGCGGATCAGGTGGGTGTGGCTGTCGTGCAGGCCCGGGATCGCGCGCCGGCCCTCGCCGTCGATCACCCGCGTGTGCGCGCCGGCATGGCGCATCACCTCGGCATCGTCGCCGATCGCGATCACCAGCCCATCGCGTACCGCGAGCGCGGACACGTCGGGATGCCGGGGGTCGAGCGTGGTGATGCGCGCGTTGCGCAGGATCAGATCGGCCTCGGCCATCGCGTCGTTCTCCCGGTGGTGTGATGCGCCCGCCATCCTCGGCAGGATACCGGCCAGGCCCAGCCCGACGGCGGCACCCAGCAGCCCGCGGCGGCCGGGGTCGACCGGCGTGGCCATGTCAGTGGCCTTCCTGCGCGCCGAACATGGCCTTGGCGTATTCGATGCCGAGACCATAGCCGCCGCCGTTGACCCGCGCGATGCCGGTGGTCAGGTCGTAGGTCCCGCCACGCGCCCAGTCGCGCTGCAGTTCGAGCAGATACTGCAGGGCGGTCATCGGCCGCGCACCGGCCTGGATCATCCGCTGCATCGCGCGTTCGTGCGCTTCATCGCTGATGTCGCCCGAAGCGTCGGCGACCACATAGACCTCGAAGCCCTGGTCGAGCGCGGACAGCACCGGGCCCACGATGCAGACGCTGGTCCACAGACCGGCGAAGACGATCTTCGGCTTGCCGATGCTGTTCACGCGCTCCGCGATGCGCGCATCCTCCCAGGTGTTCATCGTGCTGCGGTCGATGATGTCCATGTCGGGGAAGGCCTCGCGGATCTCGCTGAAGATCGGGCCGGAGAAGCTCTTCTCGGCGACGGTGGTCAGGATGGTCGAGACCTGGAAGCCGGCGGCCGCCTTGGCCACCAGCGCCGCGTTGTTGCGCAGTTGCACCGGGTCGATCGACTGGGTCGCGAAGGCCATCTGCGACTGATGGTCGATCAGGATCAGCGTGTGGTTGCTCGGGTCGAGCAGGGTCTTGCCGGGGGTCGGATGGGCGGTGGGCATGATGGGCTCCATGGGGCATCGGGATGGACGGGGCTGTGCGTCGCAGACGCATCCGATGTGCCCGGTCGGCCATCGCGACGCGACTGCTGTGCCACCAGCCTAGTTCCCGATCGCTGCCGGAAAGAGCCCCCTGCCCGTGGCGCTGTGTCACGCCCGGCATGACAGCGGCGACGCCACCCGGCCCGCAGCCTGCCACCTGCCGCCTGTGGCGACAGACGCTGCGGACCGCGCATTGCATCCGCACGCGAGGCAGGCCGGAAGGCAGGTGTGTTCTGAGGTGGCCTGCCCTGTCGGCGTCCGAGGCACCTGCTCTCGCCGCGCGGATCAGCCCTGCGCGCCGCCGATCGGCCCGAGGTAATCCGCCTTGCCCAGCGGCACACCCGCGTGGCGCAGCAGGGCGTAGGCCATGCTCGCGTGGAAATACACGTTGGGGAACACGAAGCCGTAGAGATAGCCCGCGCCGTCGAAGCGCAGGTCGCCGCGGGTGCGCGTGGGCACCACGATCTCGCGCGCCTCCGCGCCGTCCCAGGCCTCCACCGGGGACGCCTCCAGCAGGTCCAGCACGCGGCCGATCCGCGCCTCCAGTTCGTCGAACCGGGTCTCGGTGTCCTCGAAGCGCGGCATCTCCGCACCGCTCAGACGGCCCACCGCGTTCTTGGCCAGATCGGTGACCACCTGGGCCTGTCGCAGCAGCGGGAACATGTCCGGCGCCAGGCGCATCTGCAGCAGGACCGCCGGGTCCCAGCCCTGCGTCTCGGCGTGCGCAGCGCCCTTGCGCAGCACGTGCCGGAGCTGGGTGAGGGCGCGGATGAGGGCGGGGACGGCAGCGGCGTGCATGGACATGGCGGGCGGCTTTGCGGGGGATGGGATCCGCAGCGTAGCCGGCCTGCGGCGTGGCCGCGCCGGCATGGAGCGAACGCAGTGTCCGCAGCCTCGACGCACCTGCGTTCCCACCCACCACCTTCCATCGCGATGTGCCCGGCCCACACGCACGAAGCCCCGGCATGCCGGAGCTTCGTGGTCTCAACCGGGTCTCAACCGGGTCTCGGTGGGGCCGGCGCGCATCGGCGCCGGCCGTCCCCTCAGTACTGCTTCTCGACGTTGATCAGGAACCCGTTGTCGCGGTCCTCGCTGTCGATCAGACCGCGGTACTCCAGGCGGAACGTCCAGTCCGTGTCCGTGCGCATCAGCGCACCCAGGCCGAACACGAAGCGGTTGCGGTCGTAACCGGTCACGTCCGCGCGGTAGAACGGGCCCAGACCGTCCGCGTAGCGGATTCCCGCCTCCGCGTCCGCGTCGAAGTCGTGCTGGTATTCCAGTCGCAGCTGCGGCGAGAACATGCCCCACGTCGTCTTGCGGCGGTAGTCCACACGCAGGCCCACGCTGCCCGTCGTCGTGTCCACGTCCATCGACTCGTAACGCAGCGCCAGCAGCGGGTCGCCGGTCTCGGTGTAGCTGTCCAGCGTCGCACGCGCCACGTCCAGTCGGCCGTACGGCACCCACAACCATGCCTCGTTGGCGAACTCGCCACCCGCGCTCACCGACGCGAACCACTGGTCGCCGTCGCGCTGGCCGCGCACCAGGTTGCCGTTGAACGCGATCCGGCGACGCAGCTCGTAGTCCAGGCGCTGGAGGCCGAACAGCGTATCCAGGTAGAACACCTCGCCCGGGTGCCAGCTCGCGTAGATCGCCGCCGTCGTCGCCTCGCCGTCGATCCGGCTGCCGGCTTCGCCCACGCGGCTCTCGTCGCGGCCGTAGCCCACGCCGCCGCCCAGCACGAAGCTCGGGCTGAAGCGGTAATCGACACCGGCGCTGATGCCGTCGGTCTCGAAGTCCACACCGCCACTGCCGCCGCGGCCGTCCAGGTTGCCCGAGCGCAGCGTGCCGCCCACCCACAGGCCGACCGGGCTGTCTTCGCCGCCGGAGCCGGAACCGCCGCGCTCGCCTGCGGAGAGTGTGCTGTCGCCGGCACTCGGACCTTCGCTCTCGCCGTCCTGGCGGCAGGTCTCGCCCGGCCTTGCGCCGTTCTCCATCGCGCCCGTCTGCTGCACGCAGTGCTGGCGCAGCGAGAAGCCCAGGCTGTTGTCGAAGCCGCCGCTGCCGCCACGTTCGCCGCCGCGGTGCAGCGTCTCCATCCGGCGCTGGAAGTTCTGCGTCTGCGCCTCGGCGAAGCGACGCGTCGCCGCCGCCTGCGCGTTCAGCAGGCCACGCACTTCCGCATCCTGCGTCGGATCCGGACGCTCGATCACCTCCAGCGTGTAGTCGCGCGTGCCGGTGAAGCCCAGCGCATCGGTCGCGGTGATGGTGAACGTGGCCGAGGCCAGCGCCGTCGGCGTGCCGGTGATCGCACCGCTCGTGCCGTTCAACGTCAGGCCCGCAGGCAGTGCACCGGCCGTCACCGCGAAGGTGTAGGGCGCCGTGCCGCCGGTCGCGCTCAGCGTCTGGTTGTACGGCAGCGCCGCCACACCGCCCGTCAGCGTCGCCGGGTTGACGACGATCGTCGGTGCCGAGATCACCAGCGTGTACGCCTGGGTCACCGTGCCGGCAGTGCCGGTGGTGCTGTCGGTCGCGGTCACGCTCAAGCTGAAGCTGCCGGCCACCGTCGGCGTGCCGCTCAGCGCGCCGGTGCTGCCGTTGAGGCTCAGGCCCGCAGGCAGCGCGCCCGCGCTCAACGCGTAGCTGTACGGCGCGATGCCGCCGCTCGCCGCGAACGCCTGGCTGTAGGCCACGCCCGCCGTGCCGCCCGGCAGTACGCCGGCCGCCGGGCTCAGGCTCAGCGTCGGGGTGGCGATGGTCAGCGTGTAGGTGTTGGTGACCGTGGCCGCCGTGCCGCCGGTGCTGTCGGTCACGGTCACGCTCAGGTTGAACGTGCCCGACTGCGTCGGCGTGCCGCTGAAGCTGCGCGTGGCGGTGTCGAAGGTGATGCCCGTCGGAAGGGTGCCGGCCAGCGTCGTCGTGTACGGCGCGATGCCGCCGCTCACCGTCAGCGTCTGGCTGTAGGCCGTGCCCGCGGTGCCGCCCGGCAGCGTGGCCGGGGTGAGCGTGAGCGTGGGCACTGCGACCACGATGGAGTACGCCTGCGTGCCGACCTGGCCGAAGCTGTCGGTCGCGGTCACGGTGAAGTTGAACGTGCCCGAGGTGGTCGTGGTGCCGGACAGCGCACCGCCCGAGCCCAGGGTGAGGCCCGGCGGCAGGCTGCCGGCGGTCACCGTGAACGCGTAGGGCGCCGCGCCGCCGCTCGCGCTGAGCGTCTGGCTGTAGGCGAGACCCGCCGTGGTGCCCGGCAGCGTGGCCGGCGCGATCACGATGACCGGCGCGGGCACGTCGATCGTGTAGTTGACCGCGACGCTGAAGGGCGCACCGGCACCGGTGAGCTGGGTGTCGGTCGCGGTGACGGTGATCGGGTAGCTGCCCGGCGCCGTCGGCGTGCCGCCGATCGTGTTGCCGCTGAAGCTCAGGCCGGTCGGCAGGGCGCCGGTGAGGGCATAGCTGAAGCTGCCCGAGCCGCCGCTCGCGGTGAAGGCCTGGGTGAACGGCGTGTTGTACAGCGCATTGAGCGTGCCCGCGGCCGGGGTCATCGTCAGCGTGGGCGCGGCGACGGTCACGGTGTACGCACGGCTGCCGGTCTGGCCGAAGGTGTCGGTCGCGGTCACGGTGAAGCTGTAGCTGCCGATCTGGTTGGTGGTCCCCGACAGCACGCCACCGCTGCCCAGCGTGATGCCCGGCGGCAGGCTGCCAGCGCTCACCGCGAAGCCATACGGCGCGACACCACCGCTGGCGGTGAGCGTCTGGGTGTAGGCCACGGCCGCAGCCGGGTTGGGCAGCGTGGCCGGGTCGACCACGATGACGGGCGGCGCCACATTGAAGGTGTAGCTCTGGCCGATGCTGAACGGCGCGCCGGCACCGGTGGAGCCGGTGTCGGTGGCCGTGATCAGCACCACGTAGTTGCCCGGCGCCGTCGGCGTGCCGGACAGCACGCCGCCGCTGCTCAGGGTCAGCCCGGTCGGCAGGGTGCCGGTCACCGTATAGGTGTACGGCCCGATGCCGCCGCCCGCGGTGAAGGTCTGCGAGAACGCAGCGCCATAGGTCGGAGCGAAGGTGGTCGGGGCCGGCGCCAGCGTCAGCGCCGGCGGTCCCACGTTCAGGGTGAACGCCTCACCGACCGCGAACGGACCGTTGCCGGTGCTGCTGTCGGTGGCGGACACATTGAGATTGAACGAGCCGGCCTGGGTCGGCGTGCCGGAGACCGTCACCGTGTTGGCGGTGGTGCCGGTGATCGACAGGCCTGTCGGCAGGTTGGTCACCTGATAGCCGGTCCACGGCTGCGCGCCACCGTTGAAGGTGAAGGTCTGGGTGTAGGCCGCGGCCACCGCGGCGGTGAAGCCGCCGGACGGGGTGATGCTGATGACCGGATCCTGCACCGTCACGCTCACCGTCGCCGGCGCCGAAGTGCCGCCGCTGTTGGTGGCGGTGTAGCTGAAGCTGTCCGCACCGGCGTAGCCGGCATTCGGCTGGTAGGTGATGGTGGTGCCGGTCACCACTGCCGTGCCGTTGGCCGGCAGCGTGCCCAGCGTCAGCGAGGTGGGCGTGCCACCCGTGATGTTCAGCGGCACGTTGGTGGCCGCGGCGTTGTAGGCCACGGTCAGCGACGAGTTGTTGGCCACCGGCGGCAGGTCGATCACGGTGATCGCATAGCTCTGCGTCGCCGTGTACGGGCCGGTGCCGGTGCTGCTGTCGGTCGCGGTGATGCTGAAGTTGAAGGTGCCCAGCGCGCTCGGCGTGCCGGTGATGGCGCCGGTCGAGGCATTCAACGTCAGGCCGCCCGGCAGCGCGCCGGCCGTGACCGCATAGGCGTACGGCGCGGTGCCGCCGGAGGCGGGAGCGATCGCATCCGAATACGCCGCGCCCAGGGTGCCCCCGGCGAGCGTGGTCGCCGGCAGGACGACCGTCGGCGGTGCGATGGTCAGCAGGTAGGCCTGACTGCCGCTGAACGGGCCCGGGAGCGGGCTGCTGTCGGTCGCGGTGATGGTGAAGCTGAAGGTGCCGCCCGCGGTGGGCGTGCCGGTCAGCAGGCCACCCGGCGACAGGCTCAGCCCGGCCGGCAGCGCGCCGGCGCTCACATTGAAGCTGTAGGGCGCGACGCCGCCGCTGGCGGTGATGGTCTGGCTGTAGGCCGCGGCCACCGCACCGTTGGGCAGCGCCCCCGGCGACACCGTCACCGGCACGTCGTCGTTGGTGATGGTGCCCACGCCCTGGTTGTCGGCGATGGTGGCGTTGGTCGCGCCGCTGAGGTTGACGAAGAAGGTCTCGTTGGCCTCCGGCACCACATCGCCGTTGACGAACACCGAGATCGCCTGCGCGGTCTGGCCCGGGCTGAAGATCAGCGCGCCGCTGAGGCTGGTGTAGTCGGCCGGTGCCGTGGCGGTGCCGTCGGCGGTGGCGTAGTTCACGGACACGGTCTGGCCGCTGGGTGCGGACAGGGTGACGGTGAAGTTCGCGTTCACCACGCCGGCATTGCCCTCGACCACGGTCACGTCGTTGATCGACAGGCTCGGCAGCGGGTCGTCGTTGACGATGGTGCCCGTGCCCTGGCCGTCGACCACGACGGCATTGACCACGTTGGTGACGTTGACGAAGAAGGTCTCGCTGGGCTCGTTGAGCGCATCGCCGTTGACCAGCACCGTGAAGGTGTAGGTGCTGCTGCCGGCCGGAATGGTCTGGCCGGTGAGGCTCTGGGCGACATAGTCGACGCCCGCGGTGGCGCTTCCGTTGGCGGTGGCGATGTCGAAGGTGACGCCGCCCGGGCCGGCCGGCGCGCTCAGACTCACCGTGAAGGTGAAGTTGGTGATGCCGGCGTTGCCCTCGTTGGCGGTGACGTCGTTGATCGTCAGGTTGGGCAGGTCGTCGTTGAGGATGGTGCCGGTGGCGGCGTTGGGCACGCCGACGGTGTAGCCGGCGCCGGCGGCGAGGGTGAGGATCACCGTCTCGTCGGCTTCGATGGTCGCATCGGCGGTCGGATTGACCGTGATGGTGCCGGTGGTGTTGCCGGTGTTGATGACGAGCGGCGACGCGATGGTGGCGTAGTCCGTGCCGTTGGTCGCGGTGCCGCCGATGGTGTAGTTGATGGTGATCGGATTGAACGCCGGCTGGTTCAGCGTCACCGTGTAGACCAGGTTGGCCGCGCCGTCTTCGGCCACGTTGGCCGGAGAGACGGCGATGGTGGCGCTCGGCACGTCGTCGTTGAGGATGGTGCCGGTGGCGCTGGACGGCGTGCCGACGGTGTAGCCGGTGCCTGCCGCGACGGTGAAGGTGACCGTCTCATCGGGCTCGACCGTGCCGTCGACCGTCGGATCGATGGTGAACGTGGCGGTGGTGGCGCCCGCGGGGATGGTGATGTTGGCCGGCGCGCCGGTGTAGTCGACGCCCGAGGTGGCGGTGCCGGCGAGGTTCAGATTCACCACCGTCGGCGAGGAGAGATTGGCGCTCCGGGTGACGGTGAACGTGAAATTGGTCGCCCCGTCCTCGCTCACGCTGGCCGGCGAGACCGCGATGGTCACGGTGGGCGGCGGAGCGACGGTGAGGGTGTAGGTTTCCAGCTCGAAATAGACGCCGGGACCCGTGCTGCTGTCGGTGACGCGCAGGGTGACCGGGTAATTGCCGGGCGCGGCATTGGTGGTGCCGCTGACCACGCCGGCGCTGGAAATGGTGATGCCGGCCGGGAAGGTGCCGGTTTCGAGCTGATAGGTGTGCGGCGCGACGCCGCCGTTGGTGGACAGCGTCTGCGAGAAGGGGGCTGACTGGATGGCCGTGCCGCTGGCGGAGACCAGGGCCAGGCTGGGGTTCTGGACGGTTCCGGTGTAGCCCTTGTCGACGAACTGCGCGGTCGGCGAGGTGGAGTCGGTCGAACGGACCGTAAAGGCATAGCCGCCGCGCTGTGTGGGCGTCCCGCTCAGAACGCCGCCGCTGGTCAGGGAGAGACCCACTGGAAGCGTGCCGCTCTGCAGAGTGTAGGTGTAGGGGGCGAGGCCACCGGCCGAGGTCAATGTCTGCGAGAACCCCGTCCCGACGGTGAGCGTCGACAGATTGGCCGGGGATACCGTGATCGGTGAGGTCGGCGGCGAGATGGTGATGTTGACCCGGATGGTGCCGCCGTCCTCGTCGGTGAACCAGATTGCGTCGCTGCCGCCACCGGCAGGCGTGCTGCCATTGTGCGCGTAAGTGATGAACTGGACACCGCCGCTGTTGGCACCGACCGTGACATTGCCATGGACGGGAAGCGGGGCGAACGGCCCGCTCACGCCCGCGTCGAAAGGACCATCGCAAGCGCTGACGTTGACCGAGACGGAGGCTCCCCAGGACACCGTCGCGTTGAGCGGTGTGGGACAGAACGTCGAGGTCTGCGCGGACACGAGCATCGGCCACAGCAGGCCGAGCATGGCGAACAGAAACGACAACGCACCGGCGCGGCGGCGCGCGAAAATACCCGAACCTTGCTGCATGTCCATGCTCCCCTGGATGGCCCGCGCGTACGGAGGACACCGCACGCGACCCACGAATCGGCGACTGTTGAGTGACCGGAACCCCGCACCGCCAGTGAAGAGAGAACGCCTCTCGCATCCGACCGGGGACAGGGCTTCGGCGACAACGCGGCTGATGATGGCACCAAATTTGCCGACGCGCACACAGTTTCGATCTTCCGGGCGTGCCGCCATGGCCGGAGCATACCGTGGCGTACGGTATTGCCGGGCGTGAACAGGAAGTTCAGAGTAGAGCGGCTCGGCGCACGACGCGTCGCGCCAACCATCCAAGGGGAGGATCACGATGAGTGAGTTCTTTATCGGCCAGATCATGATGGCCGGCTTCGGTTTCGCGCCGAGGTTCTGGGCACTGGCCAACGGCCAGCTGCTGCCCATCAATCAGAATCAGGCCCTGTTCTCGCTGCTGGGGACGCAGTACGGCGGCAACGGCACCACCAATTTCGCACTGCCGGACCTGCGCAGCCGCACGCCGATCGGTTATGCCTCGTCGGTGGACCCCAGCTGGCAGCCGCCTTCGGTGCAGATCGGCCAGGCATCGGGCGTGGAGAATGTCACCCTGCTCAGCACCAACCTGCCGGCGCACAGCCACAACGTCAATGCGACCACCGCCGCAGGCGACAACCGCTCGCCCATTGGCCGCATCTACGCGACCAGCTCGAATGCGGGGGGCTCTCCTCCCAACCTGTACACCGCGAGCAATACCGCTCTGGTGCCGATGAACCAGCAAACCATCGCTCCCGCAGGCGGCAATCAGCCACACCCGAATCTCCAGCCCTACAGCGTGATCAATTTCTGCATCGCACTGAGCGGCATCTTCCCGTCGCGCAACTGATCTTTCGCCATGGATCCGGGCCGATCGGCGTTAGCGACGCCGGCGCCCCATCAACGCTGGAGCATCCACATCATGAGCACACCCTATATCGGCGAAATCCGCATGTTCGGTTTCGGCACCCGCGGCGCGCCCACCGGCTGGCAGGCCTGCGACGGCAGCCTGCTGCCGATCTCCGAGTACGACGCGCTGTTCGCCCTCATCGGCACCACCTACGGCGGCGACGGCCAGACCACGTTCGCCGTGCCCGACCTGCGCGGTCGTCTGCCCATCCATCAGGGCACGGGCCCCGGTCTCAGCAACTATGTTCTCGGTCAACGCGCCGGCACGCAGACAGTGACACTCCTGCCGACCCAGATGCCGGCCCACAGCCACACCATGGTGGCCACGACCGGCGCTTCGACCGCGCTGACTCCGGGTACCACTCTTCTGCCGGGCGCAGTCGCCGGCGACACCTTCTACGTCAACACCATCACCGGCAACAACGCGGCGGCGATGTCGCCGCAGATGGTCGGGCAAGCGGGAGGCAGCCAGCCGCACGAGAACTGCATGCCCACGCTGACCGTGCAGTTCTGCATCGCCACCTTCGGCATCTTCCCGTCGCAGGCATGAGTTCCGTCCTCGCCCGCTCTCACATTCCATCGCGCCACGCAGGCGCGTTCGCGCGTCCGCGCGCGACATCCCTCATCGGAGGAACCAGATCATGACCGAACCCTTCATCGGCGAAATCCAGATGTTCGGATTCAATTTCGCCCCGCGCGGCTGGGCGTTCTGCAACGGCGCCACATTGTCGATCGCACAGAACACCGCGCTGTTCTCGCTGATCGGCACCATCTACGGCGGCAACGGGCAGACCACGTTCCAGCTGCCCAACTTCGCCGGCCGCGGCGGCTGCCAGCAGGGCAACGGGCCGGGCCTTTCGCCGCGCACGCTGGGCGAGACGTTCGGCGTCAACACCGTGACGCTGACGTCGAACCAGATTCCGCAGCACAATCACGGCGTCAACGCTTATTCGCAGACAGCGAGTGGCAGCGGCTCACATCAACCGGTACCCAACGGCGGTCTGTCGTTCCTGGCGACCAGTTCCACGTCGAAGACCTACATCTCCAACCCGGTCAACACCCAGTTCGCGCCGAACATGCTCTCCCCGAGCCAGGGTGGCGGCCAGCCGCACCAGAACCAGCAGCCCTATCTCGGCGTGAATTTCTGCATCGCGCTGTTCGGCATCTATCCCTCGTTCCCGTGACAGGGAGAACGGTGGCATGGCGCAGCTGATGCCATCGCTGCGGCCGTTCCCGCCGGAACGGCCCGACCGTCTGCAGACCCCCGCGTCCCTCACCGGACGCGGGTTTTCTCTGCGTGCGCTGAGCGTCGAGGATCTGCCGTGGCTGCGCGATCTGTATGCCACCACGCGCGCCGAGGAGATGGCGCCGTTGCCGTGGCCGGCGACGGCGAAGCGCGCGTTTCTGGATCAGCAGTTCGCGCTGCAGCACAACCACTATCTCGCGATGTTCGGCGACAGCGATTTTCTCGCCATCCAGCACAGGGGCACGCCGCTGGGGCGCCTGTATTTGCAGCGCGATCTGCAGCGCGACCTGCAGAGCGATCCGCAGCGCGCGGCAGGCGGCGACGCCGATGCGGCCGCGGGTGAATGCTCGGAAGCGCAGACGGGCGAACACCTGGTGGTCGATATCGCGCTGTTTCCGCAGGCGCGCGGTCGCGGCATCGGCGGCGCGTTGATGCGCGCCGCACAGGCGCGTGCGGCGGCCGAGGGCTGCGGGATGCGCCTGCATGTGATGACCACCAATCCGGCGGCGCAGCGGCTGTACGAGCGCCTCGGTTTCGTGCTGGTGCCCGAAGGCGGCACACCCACGCATCGCCTGATGCGCTGGCGGGCGGGAGACCCCGCGCTCGACTGAGCGGCACCGGCGCGCACCACGCCGATCACGGATGAAGTTTCGATGCGTCACCGACCACCCGAATGCCATCGACGGCAGGCGGTCTATCTCCCGTTTTTTTGTCGCAGAACCGGCCCGCGCGCACCGCAGCCGGCCGCAGGATGAGGCCCGTTTCGGCCGCGAACCGATCGCTGCCGGTGTCTATGGCGGCGCACGCGCACCCGGAAAGAACCCGCACAGGGCCCGATCGCGATCCGGAAGCAGACCGATCACGCACCGGGCAGACCCCGGCAGCCACCGCTGCCCACAGAGCCCGGAAAGACACCGGACAGCGCCTGCTCGCACGCTCGAAAGAACCCGGAAAGACGCTGGAAAGACTCAGGAAGGCACCGGGATGGCGCAGCTCGGCACGGCCTCTGCGCGAAACGGGCCCGCCGATGGTCAGACCCGCCTGCGAAGCGCGCGGCGCAGCGCGGCATCGCATGTGCGACGCAGGATGTGCCGTGCGGGGCTGTGCAGTGCAGAGATGACGAGGCGCGAAGGCGGGCCGCGTGCGCCCGTGCGCCGCGCAGTGATGTGCGGCCCGGACTTCAGCCGCGATGCTCGCGCGCGAGATAGTCGGCGGACTGCATCTCGATCAGCCGCGAGGCGGTGCGCTCGAACGCGGCGCCGAGGCGTTCGCCGCGGTACAGCGCGGGCGGAGGCGCATCGGCGGTGCACACCAGGTTGACGTTGCGGTCGTACAACTCGTCGATCAGGGTGACGAAGCGGCGGGCGGCATCGTCGCGGTGCGCGTCGAACACCGGCACCCCGCCGAGCAGCACGGTGTGGAACTCGGTGGCGATCTCGATGTAGTCGGCGCTGCCGCGCGGGCCTTCGCAGAGCGCGCCGAAATCGAACCAGGCCATGCCCTGGGCGCGGGCACGCACGGGGATGCGGCGGCCGTCGATCATGATGCCGGCGTCGCGGTGCGCGTTGCCGAGCACGGTGCTGTCGCCGCCCAACTCGCGCCAGCGCGCGTCCAGCCAGGTCTCGCTGTCGCCATCCAGCGGTGCGCGGTAGACCGGCGAACGGGTGAGCGCGCGCAGGCGGTAGTCCAGCGGGCTGTCCAGATACAGCACCCGGCAATGGCGTTCGAGCGTGGCGATAGCCGGCAGAAAGCGCGCGCGCTGCAGACCGTCCTTGTACAGCTCGCCCGGCGCGGCGTTGGAGGTGGTGACCAGCACCACGCCTTCCTCGAACAGCCGCGTGAGCAGGCGGCCCAGCAGCATGGCGTCGCCGATGTCGCTGACGAAGAACTCGTCCAGTACCAGCACGCGCAGGCCATCGCGCCATTCGCGGGCGATCGCCGCCAACGGGTCGCGCTCGCCCGCGTGGTCGCGCAGGCGCGCGTGCACGTCGCGCATGAACCGGTGGAAATGCGTGCGGCGCTTTTCGGCGATGGGCAGCCCGGCGTAGAACAGGTCGATCAGGAAGGTCTTGCCGCGGCCGACGCCTCCCCACAGGTACAGCCCGTCCGGCGCCGGCTCCACCGGCCTGCCGAACAGGCGCTGCAGCAGCCCGCCGCGCTCGGCGGGGCTGGAGAGGGCCAGGTGCAGACGGTCGAGCTCGGCCAGCGCGGCATGCTGGGCCGGGTCGTCGTTCCAGCCGCCTGCGGCGACGCCTTCGGCATAGCGCTGCGAAGGCAGCGCGGCCGGCCCTTCGGGTGAGGTCATGGCGTGGGCAGGTGGGCCTGCGCCCAGTGTTTGAGCGCGCCGCGCAGGTCCATCAGCTTGCGATGGAAGAAATGGCTGGTCTCGGGCATGCGCACCAGCTCGGCCTGGGCCTCGATGCGCTCCAGCCAGTCGTAGACCGCCTGCGGCACCACCACTTCGTCGTCCTCGCCCTGCACCACCAGCCAGGGCATGGTGGGCGTGCGGATGGCGTCGAAATTCCAGCGCTCGGCCGGTGGCGCGATGGAGATCAGCGCCGCCGGGGCCAGCTCGGCGGCCACGCTCAGGCTGACGTAGGCGCCGAAGCTGAAGCCGGCCAGCCACAGCTGCGCCTGCGGGCGCTGGGCGCGCACCCAGGCCACCACCGCACGCAGGTCGTCGGCTTCGCCACGGCCTTCGTCGAAGACGCCTTCGGAATGGCCCACCCCGCGGAAATTGAAGCGCACCGTGGTCAGGCCCGACTCGCGCAGGGCGCGCGCGGTCATGGTCACCACCTTGTTGTGCATGCTGCCGCCCTGGGTGGACAGCGGGTGGCAGATCACCGCCACCACGGCCCGGGCCTCGGCCTCGGGGTCCGGCGGTTCGACATGCACGTCCAGGCTGCCGACCGGGCCGGGCAGGCTGAGGGTGGTGTCAGTCTCGGGGAACGGGGGAAAGATCATCCGCCGATGATACGCGAGGGCCGCCGCGGACCCGGCGCCTGCCGGCGCACCCTGCGCGATGTCAGGCTGCGGACGCGCGGATGGCGCGAAGCCGGACCCCGCATGGCCGGGCCCGGGACATCGGCATGTTCACGGACGGCGCAGGCGCAGGCCAAGCAGCAGCGGGTCGTGGTCGGAGCTGCGCCACGGGCCGGCGGCGTCGGGGCGCTCGCGGTAGCCGGCGGTGACCGGTTCGTCGGCATTGGTGTGCCACTCCACGGCTCCGGCAAGGCGTGCCGCCAGTGCGGGGCTGAGCAGGGCGTGATCGAGCCGCCCCGCCTCGCCGTTGTAGACATAGCTGTAGGGCATGGCCTGCCCGGCGAAGGCATCGCGCCAGCCGGCCTCGGCCAGGGTGCGCAGCGGGTCTTCCTGCGCGTATGCGTTCAGATCGCCGACGATCATCGCAAGATCGCTGCCGGAACCCGTGGGGTCGCCACGCAGCCAGGCGTCCAGACGCTGCGCCGACAGCGTGCGGGTGGCATTCCAGCAGCCCTGGCCGTCGCGCTGGTCGGCATCGGCCCCGGCCGCCTGGCCGCAGCCCTTGGACTTGAAGTGGTTGGCGACCACCGTGAACACCGGGCCGTCGCCGGCACGGAAGCTCTGCGCCAGCGGCGGCCGGCTGCGGCTGCCGAACAGATCGTCGACCAGGCTGGCGGCCGGCCCGACCGCCTCCACCCGCCCAGTGCGGTGGATCAGACCGACCCGGATCGCGTCCCTGCCCAGATCCACGCCGGCGCTCGGCACCGCCCGCCAGTCCTGCGCCCCGCCGCGGGCGGCTTCGGCGCGGTTGAGCGCGGCCACCAGTTCGGCCAGCGCCGACTGCGGCCCGTCGCCGTCGTTCTCCAGCTCCATCAGCGCGGCGATATCGGGATCCATCGCGGTCAGCGTCGCGACCAGCCGGTCGCGCTGGGCGGCGAATTCAGCCGGCGTGCGCGCGCCGCGCGGGGTCGGGAAGCCGCCGCCCTGGCCGTCGCCGTTGAAGAAGTTCTCGAGATTGAGCGCGGCGATACGCACGTCGCCGCCCACTTTCGGCGCCGGGGGACGCGGCGCGGCGCGCACCGTCGGCGCGCGGGTGAGCTGCAGCACATAGCCACCGCCGCGCTGGTCGAGCACACCTTCCACATTGCGCAGCCGGCTGCCGGTGCGCGGCGCGCCGTCGGGCAGATACCAGACCGCATCCGGACGCTCCTGCAGGCTGCCGTCGTCCAGGCGCAGGCTGCGCGCGGCATTGGCCGCGGCCAGCGCGCGGGCCGCGTCGCCGGGGGCCACGACATCGGTGGGCACGCGCAGGCGCTCGCCGACATGCACCACCAGCTCGCCCTCGCGGCCGAGCCTGTGGGTGCCGGCGAGGGTCAGCGGCACGGCGAGACGGACGCGCATGCCTTCGTAGCGCTCCCAGTCGGTCGGCAGCGCGGCGAGACGGACCGGGCGCGGCAGCGCCGCCGCTCCCTGCAAGCCGGCCCCCAGCGGCGCCACGCCCTCGGGGCGCAGCGCGGTCAGGCTGCCCTGCCCCGCGTCCAGCTCGACCACGGTGCCGCGCACGCGCACGCGGGTGCCGACCGGCGGGCCGCCAGAGTCGAGCACGAACAGCGCATCCGAGGTGGCCGGGTCGCCATCGTTGCGGCCCTGCAGGAACCAGCCGTCGCGGCCTTCGAAGAATTCGGGGTGGCGCATCACCGCCGTGACCACGCCCTCCACCGACACCGCCTCGCCCAGCAGCGGGCTGCGCGGCCCGGCCCCCTGCACCTCGCCCACCGCACGCAGCGGCGGGGCGTCGGCCGGCTGGGCGAAGACGGCGGGCGCCAGCAGGCTGCAGATCAGCAAGTGGCAGAGCAGCAGGCTGACGAACGGGAACAAATGCCGGACGCGCATGGGGTGACTCCGATCGGTGCGGGACGGGGCGGGCAGCGAGGCGCGCCGCTGGCAGAAAACGGCGGATGGAACGCCGGACGGTACGGCGCGCCGACGGCGGCGGGATGTCGCGCAGGCGATGCGCCGCCCGGCCGCCGCGCAGTGTACGCAAGCGCGGGGGAGGCGCGATGACGCCGGGACGAAGCGATGCCACCGGACGCCGCGCGGCGCCTCGCGCAAGCGGGGCATGACGAAAACGCCGCGTGCGCGGACCCCGGATGCGCGAACGCCGCCCGGAGGCGGCGTTGCGTGGCGAGCGGAGCGGTTCCGGCGAAGCGGCGCCCGCTCGGCGGGCGCGGATGCGGCTCAGCCGCCCAACATGTAATCGACCGCGGCCTTGACCTGATCGTCGTTCAGGGCCGGGTTGCCGCCGCGGGCCGGCATCACGCCGGCGTCGCCCTGGAAACCCTCGATGGCGTGCTTGTACAGCAGGTCCTTGCCCTTGGAGGCGCGTGCGCCCATGCCCGCGGCGTCCATCATCGGCGCGCCGCCGACGCCAGACTTGTGGCAGCCGGCGCAGAGGTTGTTGTAGATCACCGCACCGTCGAGCGTGCCGCCGTAGGCGACCTGCGAGGCGGCGGCGAGCTTGGCCGCGGCTTCCGCGGCCGCGCGGGCGGCTTCACCGCTGGCGCCGGCAAAGACATCGCCGACCGGAGCGATGCGGGCGACGGTTTGCCTGACCTGGGCCTCGCTCGGCTCGCGCGGCTGGCCGTAGTGCAGGTACATCGCGAACAGGATGAGGGCCAGGGTGACCGCCATCAGGAAGGCGATGACCATCGAGAACCGCTTCAGAAAATCCAGATCGTAGTTGCGCACGACTCACTCACCTGACAGGACGGGCGGCCCCCGGGCCGCAAACCTCGGCATTATAGAGGCTCGCGGCGCCCCTGACACGGTGCCCGCGCGGCCGGCCCCGGGCACCGTGCCGGCGGGCGCCTTGGGTGGGCCGGTACGGCATGGCACACTTGCCGGATGTCCCGGCCTTCCTCCCACGACGGCGGTCCCGCCACCGAGCCCCAGGTGCTGGACCTGATCCAGCTGCGGCGCGGCTGCACCTACTGCTCCGTCCGCCAGCTCTGCCTGCCGGGCGGCATCGGCGCCGAGGAACTGCGCTCGCTCGACCGCATCGTCCAGCGCAAGCGCGACATCAAGCGCGGGGAACGCCTGTTCCGCCAGGGCGAGCCGCTGAATGCGCTGTACGTGGCCCGCGAGGGGGCGTTCAAGTCGGTGGGCGTGACCGAGGAAGGCGAAGAACAGATCCTCGGCTTCCATGTCGCCGGCGAGCTGATCGGCCTGGACGGCCTGGGCGGCGGCGAGCACCGCTGCGAGGGCGTGGCCCTGACTGCCGCCAGCGTGTGCGAGCTGCCCTACGAGCAGCTGGGCGAGGTCGCCGCCGAGCTGCCCGGCCTGCAGCAGCAGCTGCTGCGGATCATCGGCCAGAGCCTGGGCCGCGACCAGGACCATCTGTCGATGCTGGTCCGGCGCCAGGCCAACGAGCGCATCGCGCTGTTCCTGCACAGCCTGGACGAGCGTCTGCAGACCATCGGCCAGCCGGCGCACCGGATGACCCTGCCGATGAGCCGCGAGGACATCGCCGGCTATCTGGGTCTGGCGCTGGAAACCGTCAGCCGCGGCTTCACCCGCCTGCAGGAAGACGGCGTGATCGCGGTCACCGGGCGCCGGGTGGAGATCCTGGCGCCCGAGATGCTGCGCCGGATCGCCCACGGGCAGCCCGCCGACAGCGGTGCCCAGCGCCGGGCCTGAGCCGCGCGGCCGGGGGAACCGCTCCCGGGCACCTGCGCCGTCGCACGGAACGCTGCACCGGCAAGGGCGGGCTCAGCCCGCTCCGCAGCACTTCTTGTACTTCCTGCCGCTGCCGCAGTGGCAGGGGTCGTTGCGCCCCGGCACCGCCTCGGCGCGGATCGGCGTGCGCGGGGTGAGCGCTTCGACCCGATGGACGTTGAGGTCGTACAGCAGCCACGGCAGGTCGAGCACGATCTCGGTCCGCTCGGCCTGGGTGAGCGCGGGCAGGTCCTCGGGCGAGGGAGCCGCTTCCGCGTCCGTATCCTCGGCATCGGCATCGGCATCAGCATCGGCGCCGTCGTCCGCCGCCTGTTCCGGCGCGTCGGCATCGCCCGCGTCCGGCGCTTCCTCCGAGGCGCTTCCGGCGGCCTTCATGTCGTGGCCGAGCACCAGCGAGATCATGTCCAGATAGTGCTGGGCGATCCATTCCTCGCTCTCGAACCAGCCTTCCCACGCCGTCTTGCACAGGTCGACGCCGCGCAGGAAGCCCAGCGCCCAGTCGTGGCCGATGTAGTCCGCATCGGGATCGTCCTCGGTCTCCGGCAGCCACACCACCGGCAGCAGGCGCTCGGTCATCTCGTCGCCGGCATGGCGGACGCGCTCGGTGACCAGGTCGAAGTGGCCCATCAGCAGGTCGAGCACCTCCTGCGCCTCGGCCGCGGATTCCCAGTTCGGCAGTTTCGGGCCCCACAGCTCGGCCATCCACTGCTCGGCCGGCACTGCCTCGGGGCCGACGACCAGGGCGGAAAAGAAGCCGTCCAGCGCCTCCAGGTTCATGCCGCCGAAGGGCACCGCCCGGGTGTCGAGCAGCTGGGCGAGGGTGTCGAGGGCGTCGTCGGGTGTCGGAGAGGCAGGCATGCGTTGGGCCGTCGGAAGTCGGTGGGACGCGCGCGGCGATGTGCGCGGGCGGGCGACAGGATACCCGCATGGCCTGCGCGCCGGTCCCCGGACACACGACAGGCCGCACGCGGCGGCCTGTCGATCGCGCGGCCGTCAGGGCCGGCGGGGATGACGCAATGCAGGAATTACTGCACGGTGAAGTTGCGGCTCTGGGCCACCTTGTCGTTCACCAGCACTTCCACGGTGTAGTTGCCGGTCGGCAGGCCGTCGGGCATCGAGATCTCGAAGGCGCTGACGCCCTGTCCGGTGAAGTTGATGACCTTGGGCTCCTCGCTCACCACCTGGCCGTCCTGATAGGTCCACTTGGCGGTGAGCTTGGCCGACAGCGCGGTGGCCGGGTCGCCGGTGGAGGTGACCACCGAGGCGATCACCTTGTCCTTCGGCGCGAAGGTGGTTTTCGGCGTGGCGATCTTCAGGTCGGGGCCGGTCTCGGTACCGAGATCCACCGACACCACCGACACCGTGGGCGCGGGCGCCGCTTCGGGCGTGATCGACGGCATGGGCGCAGGCGTGGTGGCGGCCGGCGGAGCCACCGGTGCGGGCTCTTCCTTCTTCTTGCAGCCGGTGGCCACGACGGCGGCGACGGCGACGGACAGCAGGACCGGTGCGAGGCGGAACTGCGTGGCGGGAGACGGGCGGGATGCGTTCATGGGACGTCCTCGTGATGGGGGTCGCGTGTGTGCGATCGAGTGTGTGCGGATGTGGCGGGAGGCAGGCGGCGGAGATGCGCGCCGGCTCAGTCGTCTGCGGGTTCGTCGAGATCGCCGTCGCCGTCGGTGTCGATCGCGGGGAGCACGATGCTCTGACCCGGGAAGATGCGGTCGGGGTCGGGGATCGCCTCGCGATTGGCCTCGTGGATCTGGCGCCAGTACTTCGCCTTGCCGTAGAAGCGCTTCGCGATGTGCGACAGCGTGTCGCCCTTCTCGATGGTGTAGGTGCGCGGGGCCGCGTCCGGCTCGCCGACGACCTCTTCGGTGGTGCGGAATCCGGTCTGCACCGCGCTGAAGTCCGGCCGCACCTCTTCGGTGGTCTTGAATCCGGTCTTCACGCCTGAAAAGTCGGGTTTCACATCGGCTTTCTTGTCTGAGCTACTCATGGTCGTGGCCGCTCTTGGTGGGATGGCGGCGCCACGATGCCACGGCCGATGTTAAGAAAGCATCAGCCTCGAAGGCCTGCCGCAGAACGCCGGAACGGGCATGCGCGATGCCCGTTCGCGTGCTGTTCCAGCGTCGATTCAGGTGCGGGTTCCGTGGTGGTCTCGACGCGGTGTCGAGCCCGGCACGGACACGGAGGCGAGCCTCCGTCGCAGGCGGTCGCGATGCCTGCGCAAGGATGGTTTCAAAGACGCTTTGCAGGCTGTCGTGCGATGGGACCCCGCGCGCCCATCGACGCGGCGCGCGCGTTCGCTCACTGCCGCAGGTCGCGCCCTGCTGCAGGCGGCGTCACACCGGGCGTGGCCCGCCACGGATTGATGTCCAGCCCGCCGCGGCGCGTGTAGCGCGCCTCCACCGACAGGATGCGGCAGCCGCAGCGCGCCAGCAGATCGACGAAGATCCGCTCCACGCACTGTTCGTGGAATTCGGCATGGTCGCGGAACGACACGAGGTAGCGCAGCAGCCCGGCGCGGTCGATCCGCGGGCCACGGTAATCGATGCGCACACCGGCCCAGTCGGGCTGGCCGGTGACCGGGCAGTTGGACTTCAGCAGCGCCGAGTGCAGCGACTCCTCGGCGATGTCGCCGGCATCGGCGGAGAGCAGCGATGCGTCGGGCGGGCCGTAGCGGTCGATGGGGATGTCGAGCGCGTCGATGCTCTGCGCATCGCCGCCGCCATCCGCGTCGAAGGGCGGCAGGCCGAAGTCGAACGCCACCGCCGCGCCCGCGGCCGCCGACAGGTCGGCGATGGCGATGCGGCGCACGGCCTCGGCGGACTCGAAACGCGCGCCGTTGAGCGAATTCAGATACAGCTTGAGCGACTTGGATTCGATCAGCTGCGGCGCATCGGCCGGCACGGTGAGCGTGGCGGTGGCGACCACGGGCTTGCCGCGCGCATCCAGCCAGCTCAGCTCGTAGGCGTGCCAGCGGTCGTGGCCGACGAAGGGCAGCGCATCGCCGCGCACGCCGATCTCCTCCCGCGCCTGCGCCCGCGGGATGGGGAACAGCAGCGACGGGTCGTAGCGGTCGGGGTAGGCGACGTCGCGGCCGAGGGGGATGTGGGCTTGGGTCATGGCGTGAATTATCCCCCGGAATGCCGGGTGCCGCCGGGCCTTTGTCGCAAGCCCCTTCTTCAGCCCGCGTGGATTCGTCGCCGGCCGTCAGCACCCTTGAAATCCAGCACCCCCTTTGGAAAAGGGGGGCGGCGCGCGCGAAGCGGGCGCGGGGGATTTGCACGCCGGGGGGGGGGGGAGAACGGCAAATCCCCCCGTCATCGCTGCGCGATGCCGACCCCCTTTTGCAAAGGGGGCGAATGCGCTGCTGCCCAGCCTTACACATGGGTCGCGCATCCTCCGGTATCCATCAGGCTTAGCAGGGTGCTGAAAAACGCGCATCGTGCGCGTTTTTCAAGTCGCCAGTCCGGCACGTGTCCGGACTGGCTCCCGACGAATCAATCGCTTGCGCGCTTGCCTCGTCGTCGCAGCCATCCTTGGCTGCGTGATCAGGCTGTTTACAACAGCCTGTTAAGGCCTGCGCAGCGCCTGCAGCGCTTCGTCTTCCGCCAGAAAGGTCAGCTGGTCCCGGTCAAGGTCACGGCTTCGCATGACTCCCATGCAGATAATCCAACGCCACCTGCATCATCGACCGGAACCCCACATCCAGCGCGGTTTCGTCGAGGAAGAATTCCGGCGAATGATTCGACGGGGCCTTCATCGGGTCCTGGCCCTTGGGCGTGGCGCCGACGAAGAAGAAGAAGCCGGGCACTTCGCGGGCGTAGAAGGAGAAGTCCTCCGCGCCCATGTTGAGGCCCAGTTCGGTGACGTTGACGGCGCCGACGGCGCGCTTGAGGCTGGGCAGCATCTTCGCGGTGAGTGCGGGGTCGTTGACGGTGACCGGGTTGCCCTTGGTGTCGGGCACCTTGGCCACCGCGGTGGCACCGTGGGCGGCGGCGACTTTCTCGGCGACGTTCTTCAGGTCGGCGAACACCGCCTGGCGCATGTCCTCGTCGAAGGTGCGGATGGTGCCGACCAGTTCCACGCTGTCGGGGATGATGTTGTAGCGGATACCGCCCTTGATCGCGCCGAAGCTCACCACCACCGGCTGTTTGCTGATGTTCTGGCGGCGGGACACAATGGTCTGTGCGGTGCCGATCACGTCGGCCGCGGCGACGATCGGGTCCACGCCGCCCCAGGGCCGCGAGCCGTGGGTCTGGCGGCCGTTGATGACGATGTTGAAGCGGTCGGAGGCCGCCATCGCCGGGCCGCTGCGCCAGCCGACGGTGCCGGCGTTGAGCGTGCTGAACACGTGCAGGCCGAACACCGCCTCGGGCTTGAAGTCGCGGAAGATGCCCTGCTTCAGCATTTCCTCCGCGCCGCCCTCCTCGCCGTCCGGCGGGCCTTCCTCGGCGGGCTGGAAGATGAACATCACTTCGCCCGGCAGCTGCGGCTTCATCGCGGCCATCGCCTCGGCCACGCCCATCAGGATGGAGGTGTGCGCGTCGTGGCCGCAGGCATGCATCACGCCGACGGTTTCGCCGCGGAAGGTGGTGGTGGCCTTGGACGCGAACGGCAGCTCGCTGCGCTCGGTCACCGGCAGCGCGTCCATGTCGGCACGCAGCGCGATGCGCGGGCCGGGCTTGCCGCCCTTGAGCACCGCGACCACGCCGGTGGTGGCGATGCCGGTCTTCACCTCCAGGCCCAGCGCGCGCAGATGGTCGGCGACCAGGGCGGCGGTGCGGGTCTCGCGGTTGCCGAGTTCCGGATGCTGGTGGATGTCGCGGCGCCAGGCGACCACCGAGGCGCGCAGGCGCTCGGCGGCGGCATCGACTTCGGGACGCACGGCCTCGGTGGGCGGCGTCTGCGCGTGGGCGGCACAGGCGGCGGTGGCGAAGACGAGGGCGGCGGCGAGTCGGGAGAAGCGGGGCATGCGGGCTCCGGGGTGATGGACGGGATGCGCGGGCGCGTCCGCATCCTAACGCGCCGCGCCCGGCAAATCGTCCGCAGGGGTAGGCGGCCGTGCGCGAGGGCGTCGCGCCTGGGCTGGCGCAGCCTGCCGGGACCTGCCCGGTGCGGGCGGAGTCGAGGGGGCGCAGTTCAGGGCGCGGATCCGGACGGCCAACACCTCGACCAACCGGACCTTCATCACAATTTCGGCCGTTGGCCGGGCGTAGGCTGGGGTGGCGTGCGATGGGTCCGGCTCCGTCGCACCGGGCACGGAACCGCCCGGGCTGTGCCGCAGGGCTGGCCGCAGGACCGGAAGGGGCGAGGATCGCCCGTCGCGGGTACAGGCCTCGCCGCAGACTCATGGAACACGAACGGATCGCATTCCAAGGAGATCGGACATGACATCGCAACCCACTCGCCAACCGCGTCGGCGGCCGCTGGCCGTCGCCCTGTGCACGCTCGCGCTGTGGCCGGCACTCGTCGCCGCGCAGAACTGGGAAGTCCACACCGGGCTCAGCCCGCACCGCGACCAGCTGCGCGGCGTGGTCGACGTGCGCTTCTGCCCCGGCGGCGGGCAGGCGGCCGCCGGCACCCAGACCGCGCCCAGCACCGCGCCCGGCTTCGACAACCTGCTGGTGCAGCGGCTCGACGCCAACAATCCCGTCGGTGGCTTCTGGCGCAGCAGCTACGACAGCGGGCGCATCGACAGCGGCGCGGGCATCGCCGAATTCCGCGACGGCACCGGCTTCGCGGTGGTCGGCGTGCGCAACCCGATGACCACGCCGACGCAGACTGTCCTGACCATCAGCAAGGTGGACTGCAACGGCAACATGCTCTGGCACAACGGCTACGGCCCCACCGCCGGGCGCAACATCGCCTGGGACATCATCCGTACCGAGACCGGCGACGCGGCCTTCAACACCGGTCCGGGCGATTTCGTCGCGATCGGCGAGTACACGGCCAGCGGCGGCGTGCAGCGCGTGCGCGTGGTGCGGATCCGCCCGAACGGCGCGCTGAGCTGGATGCGCGAGTACGCCGCGCCCGGCGGCGCGGCGCTGCATGGCCGCGGCATCGCCGAAGTGGACAGCGCCACCGCCGGCACCGACAACCTGGTGATCGCCGGCGGCGTGGGCAGCATCGCCGCGATGCTGCAGATCGACGGCAACACCGGCCTGCCGGTCTGCGGCCAGCAGCTGCCGGGCCTGGGCACGGCCCGCTTCAACGATGTCGCCGCGCATGGCGGCGTGAGCGGAATCGCACCCGGCGTCACCCTGGTCGGGGAGACCATGTCGGCCGCCGGCGGCACCCAGCAGGCCTTCGTCGCCAGCTACCGCCATCTGGGCTGCGCGCTGCAGAGCCAGGTGCAGTGGGGGTCGAGCACCGACCACGAATCCGCGCAGTCGGTCGCCACCACCGCCGCGACCAGCTTCAGCACGGTGCCGGCGGGCCAGCTGCTGATCGTCGGCAACGTGGACGGTGCGTTCGGCGGCATCGCGACGAGCCGCGACGTGTGGTCGCACCTGATGGTGCCGATCACCCTCGCGCCCTATGCCGCGGGCGGCTACACCGGCCAGCGCTACGGCACCAACGGTGTCGCCCTGGCCGGCAGCGAACGCGTCCAGGGCGTGGCGATGACCGCCAGCGGCGCCTATGCGGTGGGCACGACCTTCAGCAACTGGACCGGCGCGGGCGATTCGCAGGGCTATTCGGTGCGGATGTCGGTCTCCGGCACGAAGACCGCATGCAGCGTGCCGTGGAAGGCGCCGATCGCGCCGCTCACGCCCGCCGCGAGCCTGTCGGTGGCCTCGACCGTGGTCGGGCCGGCGGTCGGCTTCCCGCCGCTGGTCCGCAGCCCGATCAATGCGGGCTACTGCTGCGGCATCGCGCTGCCCTGAGCGCGCACCACGGTGGCCCGGGCATGCCCCGGGCCACGCCGGCTCCGCGCTCCCGGACGACGCCGCGCAGGCGTCGTCCGGCCGCAGGGCCTCGGGGCCTCAGAGCAGTTGCTGCGGCGAGAACACCCGCGCGTCCGGCAGGCTTTCGCAGGCGCTCGCGGCCTGGCCGAGCAGGCGGTCGGCCTGGGCCGGGCCGAGCAGATCGGCGGCGAGCAGATACAGCAGATGGATCAGCTGGCGCAGTTCCTCTTCCGCACGCAGCGGGGGCAGCGCGCCGGGGTCGAAACGTGTCGCCGACCACTGCACGAAGGCCTGGTGCACCGCCTGTTCGCGGCCTTTCAGGCCGCGTCCCAGATCGGCCACGGCCTGGCCCAGCACGCCGGGCTGACGGTCGGCCTTGGGCAGGATGCTGTCCAGCATGTGCGCGGCCATGGCCTTGAACACGGCGCGTTCGGGCGGATCGGCGATCTGCGCGGCCACGGTCCGTGCCGCGAAGGCCTCCGCGGCCGGATGCACCGCGACGGAAGACGGCGGCGGCGACGGTGGTGCAGGAAGCGGCGCTGCGGCCGCAGCCCGTGGCGCCGGTGCGGGCGCGACCGGCACCGCGGGGCGCCCGGCGCCCTGGTGGGCCGCCGGCATCATCTCGTCCGGCACCCGCGGCAGGCTTTCGTAGGTCTGGGTCAGGCCATGGAACAGGCGTCGCTGGAACAGCGAACGCCGTTCGGAATCGAACGCCGCCTCCTTCGACACCACCGCGGCGAAACGCGTCACCACGAAATGCGCCTCCTGGCTGTGGTCGCGGTGCCAGAGGGCGAAGAAGCGGCGGACATCGGCATCGTTGCTGAAGGTCTCGCGCAGGGCCTGGTAGATCACCCTGCGCCGGAAATTCAGACCCATCGTGTTCTGCATCGCGTTCATGTCCCGGAATCAGCCTTCGCCGCCAAGGTCGCGGTGGGTGCGCGCGGCCATGAACTCGCCGTAGCCGATCTCGTAATGTTCGGTGTAGTCCAGGCCGCGCTGCTCGTGCTCGGTGCTGGCGCGCAGGCCCACGGCCAGATCCAGCGCCTTGAACACCGCCAGGCCGGTGCCGAAGGCCCAGGCCGCGGCGACCAGCGCGCCCAGCGCCTGCACCGCGATCTGCTCGGCGTCGAACAGGCGCTCGCTGTGGAACAGGCCCACCGCCAGCGTGCCCCACAGGCCGCAGAAGCCGTGCACCGACACCGCGTCGACCACATCGTCCACCTTGAAGCGCTGCAGCACCGCCGGCCCGACCACCACGATCATTCCGCCCACCAGGCCCGCGGCCACCGCGAAGCCGGGGTCCATGTACTTGGCGCCGGCGGTGATCGACACCAGGCCGCCGAGCGCGCCGTTCACCACTGCCGACATCAGCTGCGGACGGCCGTTGATCGCGAGCGCGGCGATCGCGCCGACCACGCCGGCCGCGGCGCCGAGATGGGTGTTGAGCACGATCCGGCCGAGGTCGCTGAAATCGCGTTCGACCGCGCCGCCGTTGAAGCCGATCCAGCCCACCCACAGCAGGAAGGCGCCCAGCGCAGAGAGCGGCAGGTTGTGGCCGGGAATGCTGCGCGCCTCGCCGCTGCGCGAGAACCGGCCGAAACGCGGGCCCACCACCAGCAGCGCGGCGAGCGCGGTGAAGCCGCCGACGGTGTGGACCACCGCGCCGCCGGCGGTGTCGAGGAAGCCCATGCCGCGCAGCCAGCCCGGCGCGTCGGCGGTGCCGCCCCAGACCCAGGCGCCGTAGATCGGGTAGATCACGCAGACCACCAGCACCGAGCCCAGGATGTAGGGCCCGAAGCGCATGCGCTCGGCGACCGCGCCGCTGATGATGGTGGCGGTGGTGGCGGCGAAGAAGGTCTGGTACAGCACGTCGACCAGCGAAGCGCCGCCGCCGCCGGGCAGGAAGTCGCTGGTGCCGACCCAGCCGTTCCAGCTGGTGCCGAACATCAGCCCGAAGCCGACCGCCCAGTAGGCCAGCGAGGCCACCGCGCAGTCGGTGAAGTTCTTCATGATCACGTTGACCGCGTTCTTGGCGCGGCAGAACCCGCTTTCCAGCAGCGCGAAGCCCGGCTGCATCATCAGCACCAGACCGGCGCAGGTGGCGATCCACACCATGTGCACGATCTGATCGGTCGATGCCGGTGCGGTGGAGGATTGCGCCGCGGCCAGGCCAGGCAGCAGAACAAGCGACAAGACGGCCCAGCGACCGCGTCCGATCATGGTGTTTCCCCTGTAGTGTCGATCTGGATGTCCCCGCACCGACAGTACACCACCGACACAGTCGGACCGAGACCGAATTCACATGCGAAGGATTGTGCGGCGCAGCACGCCGCTGCCCTTTCGGCCAATTGCGCGGACGTGCGCCGATGGCCATGCGGGCCCGGGATGCCGCGGCCGTTGCGACGTGAGGCAGGGCACGAACCGGCGGCCATCCGCCGCCGCGTCCCGCGCTCCCGTCGGCCCCATCACGCGGAGGTCAGGCGCAGCGGCGGGCACACCTGGGCCTCCGGCAGCGCATAGGCCTCGAGCAGCGCGGCGGCGAGCAGACGGTCGGCGAGCGCGGCACCGCCCAGAGCGGCCACCATCCGCACCAGCAGCGCGATGAGCGTGCGATAGCCCTCGCGCCCGGCCATGACCGGCAGGTCGCGCTCGATGAAGCCCGCATCGGCCCAGGCCGCCAGGCGCGCATGGGCCGGCCGCTCCTCGTCCTGCACGGCCTGCGCGAGTGCGGCCAGCGCGCTCTGCAGCCGCCCCGGATGCGCATCGGCCTGCGTCAGCACGGCCGCGGTCAGCGGGCGTGCCAGCGCCCCGAAGACGACACGGTCGGCCCGTTCCAGCGAGGGCGTCGCCGGGGTGGATCGGCCGGCGGGCTGCACGGCCGGCGGATACGGCACGCCGGCCGCGGCATCGGTCAGGGCGGGGAATTCGCCGGTGTGGTTCGCGGCCGGCATCCAGTCGTCCGGAACCCAGCCCAGCTGTTCGTAGCGCAGGCTCAGTCCTTCGTACAGCGCACGCTGCAGACGGCCGCAGGTGGTGGTATCGAGCATGTCCTCGCGCGCCACTTCCGACACGAAACGGGTCAAGGCCACATGCGGCCGTTCCGCGAAGTCGCGGTTCCACAGCGAGAAATAGCGCCGGGCGCGCCCTTCGTCGGCGAAACATGCGGTCAGCGCCCGGTAGACCACCCGGCGCCGGTAGTTGAGCCCCATTCCCTGTACGGCCGTACTGTGCACTCCATGCCCCCATGTTTACCGCGTCGACGCCCGTACGCTGCCGCCGGCAGGGCGCGGTGTCGAGATGCGCGAGGCTGCACCATACCTCGCGCGCGCGTGCGGATGAACGTGGAGACGGGCCGTCGGCCCGCGAATCCGGCGGCGCGAGCCGTGGTGGGACGGGCAGGGTTCAGCGGAGACGCGCGACGAAGCACGCTCGGCGGAGCGCGGCCAGCGGCGGATGATGCGCGCGGGAGGCCGGCCACACGCGCTGCAGCGGCGCCTCCTGCGGTGTCAGCCGCCGCCGCGCCAGTAGCGCACCCGCTGGCGGTACAGGCGCCACACCGCGGGGGATTCGAAGGTGCTCACCGGCAGCCCGGGCGGTTCGGCGGTATCGGCGTCGAAGCGCGTCGCGGTGCGCAGCGTGTCCTGCCGCAGCCAGCGTCGCGGCAGATCGAGCCGCAGCGCGTCCCAGCCGGTCGGCGTGCGCGCGGCCAGCACGAAGCCCCATTCGCCGAAGGCCGGCACGTTCACCCGATAGGGCACCGGCTGCAGGCCGGCGGCACGCAGGGTGGCGACCACGCACCAGTAGCTTTCGCGGGTGTAGTAGGGCGAGCCGGCCTGGGTGACCAGCGCGCCGCCGGGCGCCAGGCGCTGCAGCAGGCGGGCGTAGAACTCGCGCGAGTACAGCCGGGCGATGGCCTCGGTGCGCGGGTCCGGCAGGTCCAGCACCACCGCGTCGAAACGCTCGCGGGTGTCGATGAGGTAGCGATAGCCGTCGGTATGCACCGTCACGACGCGCGGGTCGGCCAGCGCGTCGCCGTTGAGCGCCACCAGCGGCGGCAGGCTGCGCGCCAGGCGGGTCATCGCCGGGTCGATGTCGACCAGCACGATGCGCTCCACGCGCGGGTCCTTGCGCAGCTCGCGCACGCCCAGGCCGTCGCCGCCGCCGATCACCAGCACCCGCCGCGGCGCGGCCACCGCGGCCAGCAGCGGGTGGATCAGGCTTTCGTGGTAGCGGTATTCGTCGCGGCTGGAGAACTGCAGCTCCTTGTCCGAATACAGCCGCAGGTCGTCGCGGTAGCGGGTGACCACGATGCGCTGGAAGCGGGTGGTTTCGGCCCACACCACCTCGTCCCGGTAGAGGCGGTGTTCGAACCACGCCACCAGCCGCGCCGACAGCAGCAGGCCGGCGATCAGCACCAGCGCCGCGCCGGCCAGCGCGAACCACTGCCGGCGATGCCGGGCCTGCGGCTGGCCGTGCAGCAACAGCACCACCGCGGCCAGGTTCAGACCGCCCAGCAACAGTGCGGTCTTCACCGTGCCCACGGTCGGCAGCAGCAGGAAGGGGAACGCCAGCGAGCCGAGCAGGGAACCCACGTAGTCCAGCGACAGCGCGCTGGCGAAGGCGCCGCGCACGCCGCCCACCTCGCGCAGCAGCGCGGCGAGGATCGGCAGCTCCATGCCCACCAGCACGCCGATCGCCGCGACCAGGCTCACCATGCAGGCGAGATAAGCGCCCGGCATCACCTGGTACGCGCTGTACAGCAGCAGCGCGCTCAGCCCGCCGAGGGTGGCCACCGCGATCTCGATCCACACCAGCCGCTGCAGCAGCCCGGCGCCGTGCGTGCCCTCGCCGGCATCGCGGGCGAGGAACGCGCCCAGGCCCATCGCGGCCAGAAACGTCCCGATGGTGAGCGAGAACTGCAGCGCACTGTCGCCGTGCAGATAGGTCGACAGCGTGCCGATCAGCAGCTCGTAGACGATCGCCGCCATCGCGGTGAGCACGGTGACCAGCGCGAGGCGGGCGCCGGTGAGCGGCGCAAGACGCTGCGCGACGCCGCGCGTGTCGCCGGGGCGCGGCGCGTCGGAAGCGTCGCGTGGGCTCACTTGCCGTTCCAGCCGCCGTAGCTGCGGCCGCCGCTGCGGCTGCGGATGCCGTCGTCGTCGCAGACGCGCTCCTGCTGGCCGGTGACCGGGTGGATGCGGGCCTGACAGTCGCCTTTGCAGCGGGTGAGCGACAGTGCGAACAGCATCGCGATGCCGACGCCCGCGAACAGCGTCAGGCCGGTGTCGGAACGCTGCGAACCGGCAGTCGCGACGTGTGCGGCGCGCCCGCGCCGGACCTTCGTGAGGGGCCCACCGCTGCGCTGTGCGAGCGCACCGTCGGCCGCACGCGACCACGCGACCAGATCGTGATCGCCGATCGTCCGGCCGCGGGTCATCGCCGCGCCGCGCGCATCCCACTCCAGCGACAACTTGCGCTGGCCGCTGCGCAGTTCGGCGTACTCGAACGCGGCGCCGATATTGGCCTCGCCGCCGACATCGCCCTGCACGCTGTCCACCCGCGCACTGTCGCGTTCGACCACGCGGTAGCGCTGGCCATCGATCACCCGCTCGTCGCCGTGGCTGAGCGCCTCCGGCTGCAGACCGGGCGGCAGCGGTTCCGGACGCCACAGGCTGAGCGCCTCCTCGTCGAGGCACAGCCAGCGGTGGGTCTGCTCCTTCAGGGCCAGCGCGGGCGTGCTGTCGACGGGCACCAGCAGCCACTCGCTCCAGTGGCTGCCATCGGGCGTGCGCAGCACCATGCGCCCGGCCGCCTCATAGACGGTGCCGTCGATGCGCAGGGCATCGCCCGCGCGCACTGCGTCATGGACGCGCGACACGCGTCAGCCGGCGATGCTGGCGGCGATCACGATCGACAGGCCGAGCACGAACGCGCCGGCCAGCACCGCCACCGCGGTATTGCCTTCCTCGAAGATCTTGGCGTGCATGTCGCCGGGGGTGAGGCGATCGAACAGGCGGTAGCCGATCCACAGCAGCAGCGCGCCGGCAGCGGCGTAACCGATGGTGAGCAGGAACAGGGTCAGGGCGTGGGGCATGGGTGTTGGCTCCGGAAGGGGAGTCGGGATCGGTGGCGGATGGTACCGGAGGAGGGGCCGCTTGCAGCGGCTGCCGACCGCGATCGTCCCATGCCCCCGGCAGCCGCCGCAGGCACGCCTTCGCAGGCTCGATACAGCGGACGGGTTGGGCCTGAAGGCCCAACGCCCGTGCAGGTCGTCCGGCCCGCTCCGGCCGCGCTCAGCGCAGCAACGCGAGCAGTGCCGCGCGCGGCAGTTTGCCGGTCTCGTTGCGGGGCAGGGCGTCGACCAGCCGCAGACGGCGCGGCAGGAACACCGGATCCACCGCGCCACGCAGGGCGGCGAGGATGGTGCAGGCATCCAGCCCGGGCGCCACGGCGAGCGCGGCGATGCGGCCCACGCCGGAGCGGTCGCAGGCGTCCAACTGCAGCACCACGCCGTCCTGCACGCCCGGCACCGCCAGCAGGCGGCGGGTGAGGTCGCCGAGCGAGGCGCGCTTGCCGCCGATTTCCAGCAGGTCGGCCTGACGGCCGCACAGGGCGAAGCCGCCGCAGTCGGCCACGGTCACCAGATCGGCCAGGGCCACCGGCTGGGCGAGCTGCGGCGCATGCACCAGGGTGCCGTCGGGCTGCGGCTGCAGGCGCACGCCGGGGAACGGCCGCCAGTGCGCCTCGCACGCGGTGCGGCGCTGGGCGATCACGCAGGTCTCGCTGGAACCGAACAGCTCGCGCACCTCGCAACCGAAACGCGCCTCGGCCGTCTCGGCCAGCGCCTGCGGCAGCGGCGCGGTGGCGGTGACGATGCCGGCCAACGGCGGCAGCGCCACGCCGGATTCGACCAGCGCGCGCAGATGCACCGGCGTGGTGACCAGCAGTGCCGGAGCGCCGGCCTCGGCCAGCACGCGCGCGACGTCGTCCGGAAAGAACGGGCGCGCCGCATGCACGCCCACCGCGGCGAACAGCGGCAGCAGCACCGACAGCTCCATGCCGTACATGTGCTGCGGCGGGACGGTGGCCACCAGCCGGCGCACGGCATCGGCGGGCCACAGGTCGGACAGGGCGGCGAGGTTCTGCGCGGTGCTGCAGGCCACCGAGGCCCAGGTCTTGGGGTTGGGGCTGGGGGTTCCGGTGCTGCCGGAGGTGAAGGCCACCAGGGCCACGGCATCGGCCACCACCGTGGCGGCGGCCAGGGCCTCGACCGCCTGGTCGGCCGGCGGCGTTCCGGTCGCGGGCAACAGCAGCAGCCCCGGCGGCGCGGGCACGGGGGCGCGCTCGGCGATGCAGAGGCTGCCCGGGTACTGCGCCAGCACGTCGGCGATGGCAGCAGGCGTGCGCGAGGGTGGCAGCAGGGTGGTCAGGCCGCGCGCCGCGGCGGCGGCGAAGGCGACCAGGAAACGGTCGCGGTCTTCGCACAGATTGATGACCGCGGCGGGCACGGCGGCGTCCACACCGGCGGCAGGATCGGGCAGGAGTGCGGCCGCAGCGGCGACATCGGCCAGAAACGCCTCGCGGGTGAGCATGCCGCCCGGACCGAAGGCGACCGCATCGGCCAGCGCCGCGAACACGGCCAGCCGCCGCCCGGGCGCGGCGGCCTGCGGCTGCCGGGGCCTGAGGCCATCCGGCGGACGCCCGTCGCACGCGACGTCGATCACCGCCGCCATCGCGACGCTCCGGAACGGACTCTGGGCAGGACCTTCGATGACGACATCTCTGATGCTCTGACTCGGCACGACCTGCGCGGCCGCATCCGGTCGACGGCTGCGGGCGCGACGCGATGGCTCACCGCCGCCTGCATGGCCCGCGGCTCGCCCGATGTTCGCGGCGCCGTGGCGCCGCCCCCCCTGGTGCCGGCACTCCGCCGGACCGAATCTTCACCCCGGGCCGACGTGGCGGCCGCGGGCCGCGCGGATTTCGCGCGGATGCGGCGGCTAGCTTACGCTGGCCCGCAGAACCGCTCAAACGCGCCCCGACGACGGACCGGACCGGGCGCCCGCCCCCGGCCCCGCCGCCCACGCACCCCAGCCCATGGCATCGACCCGCCCACCTGCCGCCTCCGCCGTCCCGAACCCGGACCCCAATGCACACCCGGACCCCACCACGCCCCAGACCGGCGCGGCGCTGCACCGGGTGGGCCCGGTGCGCACCGCCTGCTGGCCCTACCAGCGCGGCGAGGCGGCCGCGCCGCGGGTGACCGGCTGGCTGGAGGCCGCGCCCGACCTGCCGCCGGGCGCGCTGCCGATCCGCCGCGACGCCCGTGGCCGGCCGCACCTGGGCTGCCCCGGAGCGGACGTGAACTGGAGCCACAGCGGCGAGGCCCTGCTGGCGGCGTGGGCCCCCGTGGACCGGGTGGGCGTGGACATCGAACTGCTGCGCCCGCGGCCCAGGACCCTGGCGCTGGCCACGCGCTTCTTCGCCCCGGAGGAAACCGCCGCCCTCGCGGCCCTGGCCGCGGACCCCGAGCGGCTGGAACACGCCTTCACCCGGCTGTGGTGCGCCAAGGAGGCGCTGCTGAAGGCCGACGGCCGCGGGCTGTCGTTCGGGCTGGAGAAGCTGCACTTCGCCCTCGACCCCGAAGCGCCCGGCGACGCAGCGCCCCGGCTGATGCGCTGCGATCCGGCCCTGGGCCGCGCCGAGGACTGGCGGATCGCCGCCTGGACCCCGCGGCCGGGCTATCTGGCCACCCTGGCTTGGCACACGGGCTGAAACGGGGCCATCGGCGACGCGCACCCGACGCCCTGGCCATGCCGGCCGCGTCGGGCGCAGCCTCGGCACCGCACCGCCATCCCTCGACGGTGCAGCCGCACGCACCCTGCCATGTGGCGATGCATGCCTGAGATCACCCGGCGATCGGATCGCACGACGCCGCCGGGGGCGCTCGGCAAGGGGCAGCCTGCCGCGACGGGGTGAATGCGGCAAACTCGGGGCCTGCTCCCTTGGCACGCTCCCGGACCACCGGCCCAGCGCGATGCAGCGACCGCAGACCGCGGTCACATCGGCGCCCGCCGTGCGTCCTGTGCCTATCGCCACCGCTGCGGCGGGCCCTCCGGCCGCCCTGCTCCCTTCCATCGTCAGGACATCACGCCCATGCGTCATCCCGCGCCGCCTTCCCCCGTGCCCGCCATGCCCCGCTCCACCCCGGGCGCCCGCCGCATGCCCCTGCCGCGCACCGTGCTCGCCCGCTCCGCCGCCGCCGTGCTGCTGGGCGCGGGCCTGACGCTGGCCGGCTGCAGCGACGCGCCCGCACCGGCCGCGCGCGCCAAGGCCGACGCCGACGGCAACCTGCGCTACGGCGGCATCGTGTTCACGCCCTGCGCGCTCGGCAACGGCCGGGTGAAGACGGTCGAGGCGCAGTGCGCGTCGTTCGAGGTGCCGGAAGACCACGATGCCCCAGCGGGCCGGAAGATTTCGCTGGCGCTGGCGCTGATCCCCGCCGAAGGCCAGCCGCGGCCGGACCCGGTGGTGTTCATCGCCGGCGGCCCGGGGCAGTCGATCCTCGAGTCCTACCCGAGCCTGCACCCGGCCTTCGACGATCTGCACCGCGACCGCGACATCCTGCTGGTCGACGCCCGCGGCACCGGCGGTTCCCACCTGCTGCAGTGCGACGAAATCCGGGACGTGATGCGCGAGTCCGGCGAAGAGCCGTCGCCCGAGCGCATGCTGGAGCTGGGCGCGCAGTGCCGCGACCGGCTGTCGAAGACCGCCGACCTGCGCCGCTACGCCACCACCGACCACATCCGCGACCTCGACGCGGTGCGCGCGGCGATGGGCATCGCGCAGCTCAATCTGGCCGGCGTGTCCTACGGCACCCGCGTCGCGCAGCAGTACGCCAAGCGCTACCCGGCACACACCCGCAGCGTGATCCTCGACGCGGTGGCGCCCAACACCCTGGTGCTCGGCCAGGACCACGCGCGCAATCTGGAAGACGCGCTGCAGGCGCAGTTCGCGCGCTGCGACGCGAAGAGCGCCTGCCTCACCGAACTCGGCGACCCGCGCGCGCATCTGCAGACCCTGCGCACGCGTCTGCAGGCCGGCGGCCTGCCGGCGGTGGACTACCGCGACCCGGTCAGCGGCGCGTGGCGCAGCGAAGCTCCGACCTGGGGCCATCTGGCCCTGCTGCTGCGCCTCTACGCCTACGACCCCGGCGCCTCGGCGATGCTGCCGCTGGTGCTGAAGGAAAGCGCCGACGGCCGCTACCAGAGCCTGCTGTCGCAGGCGCGGCAGATCTCCAGCGGCCTCGGCGGCAGCATGGCGATGGGCATGTCCTTCTCGGTCAGCTGCACCGAAGACACCGAGCTGAAGCTGCGCCCGGAAGACGCCGACACCGTGCTCGGCACCGAGTTCATCGAAGGCATGCAGGCGCAGTGCGCGCAGTGGCCCAGGGGCGAGCGCCCGGCCGATTTCCGCGCACCGCTGGCCGGCGATGTGCCGGTGCTGGCGCTGAGCGGCGAATACGACCCGGTCACCCCGCCGCGCTACGGCGAGGAGGTGGTGAAGACGCTGCCCAACGGCCGGCATCTGGTGGTGCGCGGACAGGGCCACGGCGTGCTCGCCGCCGGCTGCATGCCCAAGCTGGTGGCGCAGTTCCTCGACAGCCTCGATGCCAAGGCGCTCGACGCCGCCTGCCTCGACCGCCTGGCTCCGCTGCCGCCCTTCTCCGGCCTGCACGGCTGGGAGCCATAGGCTGCCGCGCCACATCACCACGCCCTCCAGCGCCGCGTCGCGGCCGAACAGCGCCCGACGCATCGCAACGACGCATCACGCATCACGCATCACCAACCCTGGCACCCACATGATCGAAATCATCGACCTCAAGAAAGCCTTCAAGACCAAGACCGGCACGGTCGAGGCCGTGAAGCGCGTGGCCTTTACCGCCGAGGACGGCCGCATCACCGGCCTGCTCGGCCCCAACGGCGCCGGCAAGACCACCACCCTGCGCATGCTGTACACGCTGATGAAGCCGGACCGCGGCAGCGTGCGCGTGGACGGCCGCGACGCCTACGTCGAAGCCGAAGCCGTGCGCCGCTCGCTCGGCGTGCTGCCCGACGCGCGCGGCGTCTACAAG